>ENA-ORCZ01000038-ORCZ01000038.1-marine-metagenome-genome-assembly--contig:-NODE-38-length-219120-cov-38.813005_pt1 | contig 219120 bp, 194 predicted proteins | sample MGYA00237785_ERZ508519 | MGnify/ENA primary metagenome ERZ508519 (study PRJEB26189, sample SAMN06268790) | marine metagenome | isolation source: Bioluminescent Bay, La Paraguera, Puerto Rico | place... | reverse complement strand
GACCCCTGCAACCTCCAAATGCTCTACCAAGGCCGCTCCCCCAACTCCGGCGGCGACTACGGCCTCCTGCCCTACCGGCCGGGCGTCCTCACCCTGCAACGCTGAACCACACCCACACCACACCATGACAAGGCGGGCCCGGCATCCACGCCGGGCCCGCCCGTCATGCCGCACGGTGAGGCGTGATCGGACGCGGCCCAGCTGACTCAGTGTCGGCGTGTCGAGTCGATGAGGCGTAGTGGATCAACCCCGAACGACAGCCGTTCGCTGGGATCCCCAGGCGCGGCTGTCGAGCGAACCCGCATGACCGTCATACCGGCCGGGTGAGGGTCATGCGGGTTCCCACGCCGTCAGGCTTCGTCAGACTGAGCTCGCGGGAACCGGTGCGCGAGCGACTGACGACGCTCAGCTGCGCCGGCCGGCACCACGTCGGGTGGTGGACCGTTCGCCGGGAACGTCACCGACGAAGCCCGCGCCGGCCGGCGGGTCGTTGTCCGGATCATCCAGCCCGGAGATCCAGCCGGTCACGTCGCGCGCCACGTCCTGCGCGGTCAGCCGCAGATCGGCAAGGATCTGCGTCCGGCTGCCGTGCGGATGCCAGTCGGCCGGTACGCCGAGATCACGCAGCGGCACCGGCACGTCGGCATCGCGCAGCGCCTTGGCAACGGCGTCCCCCACACCGCCGGTGCGTACCCCGTCCTCGACGGTGACCACCAACCGGTGGGCCGTGGCGAGCTCGACCAGCTCAGCGGCGACCGGACGGACCCAGCGCGGGTCGACCACGGTCACCCCGTAGCCCTGCTCGGCGACCCGGGTCGCCACGTCGACGCCGAGGTGTCCGAACGCGCCGACGGCGACCAGCAGCACGTCACGCCGGTCGGACTCGACCAGCACGTCCACCCCGCCGACCCGACGCACCGCCGGCAGGTCGGCGGCGACCGAACCGGTCGGGAAGCGCACCAGGGTCGGGCCGTCGTCGACCGCCACCGCCTCGCGCAGCTCCTCACGCAGGGTCGCCGCGTCCCGGGGAGCGGCGATCCGCAGCCCCGGCACCACCCCGAAGACCGACATGTCCCAGATGCCGTAGTGGCTGGGCCCGTCCGGGCCGGTCACCCCGGCCCGGTCCAGCACGAAGGTCACCGGCAGCTTGTGCATCGCCACGTCCAGCAGCACCTGGTCGAACGCCCGGTTGAGGAACGTCGCGTAGACCGCGACCACCGGGTGCAGCCCGCCCATCGCCAGGCCGGCGGCCGAGGTGGTGGCGTGCTGCTCGGCGATGCCGACGTCGTACACCCGGTGCGGGTGCTTGCGGGCCAGCGATGCGATACCGGTCGGTTCGGCCATCGCCGCGGTGATCCCGACGACGTCGGGCCGCTCGTCGGCGACCGCCACCAGCTCGTCGGCGAAGACGTGGGTCCACTTCACTGCCGGCGCGGCCAGCAGCTTGCCGGTCTCCACATCGAAAGCGCTGCTCGGACCGTGCAGGCAGTCGGCCTCGTCCTCCTCGGCCGGCCGGTAGCCGTACCCCTTGCGGGTCACCACGTGCACGATCACCGGAGCGCCGAAGCCCTTGGCCCGCTGCAACGCCGACTCGACGGCGGCCAGGTCGTGGCCGTCGATCGGGCCGACGTACTTGATGCCGAGGTCCTCGAACATGGTCTGCGGCGCGACCGCGTCCTTGATGCCCTTCTTGACCGCGTGCAGCACCTCGTACATCGGTCGGCCGACCATCGGGGTGGCACCGAGAGTGTCCTTGACCAGGTCGAGGACCTTCTCGTAGCCCGGGTTCAGCCGCAGCGCCGCCAGGTGGTCGGCCAGACCGCCGATCGTCGGCGCGTACGACCGGCCGTTGTCGTTGACCACGATGACCAGCGGGTTGCGCGCACCGGCGATGTTGTTCAGCGCCTCCCAGCACATGCCGCCGGTCAGCGCCCCGTCACCGACGACGGCGACCACGCTGCGCGCCTCGCCGCGCAACGCGTACGCCTTGGCCAGACCATCCGCGTAGGACAGCGCGGTGGAGGCGTGCGAGTTCTCGATCAGGTCGTGCTCGCTCTCCGCCTGGCTCGGATAGCCGGACAGGCCACCGCGCTGGCGGAGCTGGTCGAAGGCGGCCTGCCGGCCGGTCAGAATCTTGTGTACGTACGCCTGGTGACCGGTGTCGAACAGGAACCGGTCCCGAGGTGAGTCGAAGACCCGGTGCATGGCGATGGTCAACTCCACCACACCGAGGTTGGGTCCCAGGTGCCCGCCGGTGCGGGACACCTTGGCGACCAGGAAGTCACGGATCTCGGCGGACAGCACCGCCAACTCGTCGGCGGAGAGCCGCTTGACGTCCTGTGGTGTGCGGACGGTGGCCAGCAGGCGGCCGTCGGATCCTGCCTCTACCTGGCTCAATTTCGCTCCCAACTGCCCGGCGCGCGCCGATGTGCGGCGCTGGGCGGCTACCCGGCGGCGGCGTACGCTCCGGCCCGCGTACGGCGTCCGCCCATGACCGCAGAGTCTATCGGGATCGCGCCGTTGCGCAGCGCCGCCGACCGGTCAACGTGCGGCCTGCCGGCGGGCCGATGTGCGGCCGGCCGGCGGATCCGTCCGACCGGGGTCATCGACCGACGGCCGGGGTGAGCAGGGCGACGCACTCGACGTGCCGGGTCATCGGGAAGCAGTCGTAGCCGCGCAACGCCGTCAGCGACCAGCCGAGGTCGCGGAAGGTGCGCACGTCCCGGGCGAGCGCGGCCGGGTCACAGGCAACGTAGGCGATGGCCCGCCGGGTGGCCGCTGCGATCCCGGCGACCACCCGGGCGCCCGCACCGGCCCGGGGTGGATCGAGCACCACCAGGTCGACCGGTCCGGTGATCCGGCGGCGGGTCAGCGCCGTCTCCACCCGGGCCGCGACCACCTCGATCCGGGGCAGGTCGGCCAGGTTGAGTCGGGCCGCGGCCACCCCGGCGGGCGCCGATTCGACCATCGTGACCCGCCCGTGCGGCCCGGTCCGGCCGGCCACCGCGGCGGCGAACAGACCGGCACCGCCGTACAGGTCCCACGCCGACTCGCCGGGACGGGGACGCAGCAGGTCCAGCACCGAGGTGACCAGGGTGTCGGCGGCCGCCGGGTGCACCTGCCAGAACGCCCCGGCCGGCAGCCGCCAGCGGCGGCCGGCGGCGGATTCGGTGATCTGCGTCACCGGACCGGGCAGCGCATCGGACACCGCGCCGGACATCGCGTCGGACACCGCGTCGGGCAGGTCCGACTGCGCACCGGACCCGGCGCCGGACGTCCCCGCCGACCGGGGTGCCGACCCGCCGACCGGGGTGACGACGACCTCGCCGGCGGCCGAGGCGACCACCTCGACCGCGTCGACCCCCGGCCACCGACGTCCGGCGGCCGGCACCACCGGCGCCGCCTGCACGGTCGGGTGGGCGATCAGGCAGCGGTCCACCGGCACCACCTCGTGTGACCGGTGCTTGAGCAGGCCGGCCCGGTCCGCGGCGTCGACGGTGTAGCGCACCCGGGTCCGCCAGCCGAGCGGTCCGCCCGGCAGCGGCCGGACCTGCGGCGCCAACCCGTCGACCTCGGCCTCGGTCAGCCCACCGAGCCGCCGCAACTGCTCCCGGACCACCGCCTCCTTCCAGGCCAGCTGACCGGCCACGGTGACGTGCTGCAGATCGCAGCCGCCGCAGCGGCCGGGGCCGGCGTACCGGCAGGGCGGCTCGACCCGGTCCGGGGCCGGTTCGTGCACGGTCACCGCGTCACCGCGCAGGTAGCCCCGGTGCGTCTCGGTGATCTCGACGGTGACCAGTTCGCCCGGCAGGGCGTGCCGGACGAAGACCACCTGGCCGTCGACTCGCGCGACGCAGTGCCCGCCGTGCGCCACAGCGCCCACCCGAACCGTGGTCCGGTCGCCTTCCGCCAGGTCGGCCCGTCCTGAACTCACGGCCCCTGCTGAACTCACAGCGTCACCGGTCACCGCGTACCTGCCCTTCCGACGCCGGCCGTTGGCCGCCCGACCCGGCGGGATCCGCCGGCGCCGCCGGCCCGGCCGGATCGGACGCGACAGCCAGATCGTCCGGGTCGACCGGGTCGACCGGGTCGGTGGGCATCGGGCGCGGACCGCGCGCCGGGCCGCGACTGAGCGACTCGTCGTACCGGCTCAGGTCCCGGCCGACGCTCGACGCCAGCTGCCATGGGACGCTGGTCACCATCACCCCCGGTTCGAACAGCAGCCGGCCCTTGAGCCGCAGCGCGCTCTGGTTGTGCAGCAGGTTCTCCCACCAGTGGCCGACCACGTACTCGGGGATGAACACGGTGACCACGTCGCGCGGCGCGTCGCGGCGCACCGACTTGACGTAGTCGATGATCGGCCGGGTGATCTCCCGGTACGGCGAGTCGACCACGGTCAGCGGCACCGGCAGCTCACGGCGGTCCCACTCGGCCTGCACCGCGCGGGTGTCCGCGTCGTCCACCCGTACGGTGAGCGCGGCCAGCGAGTCCGGGCGGGTGGCCTGGGCGTACGCGACCGCCCGCAGCGTCGGCAGGTGGACCTTGCTGACCAGCACCACGGCGTGGTTGCGGGCGGGCAGCACCGGCCGGCCCTCGGCCGGGGTGAGTTCCCGGGCCACCGTGTCGTAGTGCCGACGGATGCCCAGCATCAGCGCGTACACGCCGGTCATCGCGGCGATCGCGATCCACGCGCCGAGGGCGAACTTGGTGACCAGCACGACGACCAGGACGGCGCCGGTCAGCGTCATGCCGAATCCGTTGATCGCCCGCGCCCGGTGCATCCGACGGCGGACCGCCGGGTCCCGCTCGGTACGCAGCCGCCGGTTCCAGTGCCGCAGCATGCCGGCCTGGGACAGGGTGAACGAGACGAACACCCCGACGATGTAGAGCTGGATCAGCCGGGTCACCTCGGCCTGCAGCACCACGGTCAGCACGATCGCGAAGCCGGCGAGGAACAGGATGCCGTTGCTGAACGCCAGCCGGTCGCCCCGGGTGTGCAGTTGGCGGGGCAGGTACCGGTCCTGGGCGAGGATCGAACCGAGCACCGGGAAGCCGCTGAACGCGGTGTTCGCGGCGAGGAACAGGATCAGCGCGGTCACCCCGGCGGCGACGAAGAGCAGCGCACCGGAGCCGAAGACGGTCTCGGCCAGCTGGGCCACCACCGTCTTCTGCACGTAGCCGTCCGGGCCGGACTCGATCTGCAGCGCCGGGTTCTCCACGAACTGCAGCCCGGTGAGCTGGGCCAACCAGATGATCCCGGCGATCATGGTCACCGACAGCGCGCCGAGCAGCACCAGGGTGGTGGCGGCGTTGCGGCTCTTCGGTGGGCGGAATGCCGGCACCCCGTTGGAGATCGCCTCCACCCCGGTCAACGCCGCGCAGCCCGACGAGAAGGCCCTCAGCAGCAGGAACGCCATCGCGAAGCCGGTCAGGTCGACCCACTCGGCGGCGATGACCAGGTCCGCGCTGGGCGCGCGCAGGTCGTGCCCGAGGATGAAGATCCGGATCAGGCCGGTGGCGATCACCGCGGTGATCACGATGACGAAGCCGTACGTCGGGACGGCGAACATCCGCCCGGACTCCCGCACCCCGCGCAGGTTGAGGGCGGTGAGCAGCACGATCGCGGCCACCGCCACCGGCACCTTGTGCTCGGCCACGAACGGCAGCACCGAGCCGAGATTGGCCACCCCGGAGGCGACCGAGACGGCGACGGTGAGGACGTAGTCGATCAGCAGGGCGCTGGCCACCCCGACGCCGAACCGAGGGCCGAGGTTGACGCTGGCCACCTCGTAGTCGCCGCCGCCCGACGGGTAGGCGTGCACGTTCTGCCGGTAGCTGGCGACCACGGTGACCATCACCACCGCCACCGCCAGAGTGACCCACGGCGAGTAGACGAACGCGGCCGCCCCGGCGATGGACAGGGTCAGCAGGATCTCGTCCGGCGCGTACGCCACCGAGGAGAGCGCGTCGGACGAGAAGACCGGCAGCGCCACCCGCTTGGGCAGCAGGGTGTGCTGGAGCCGGTCGGACCGGAACGGCCGGCCCAGCAGCAGCCGTTTGATCAGGGAGGTCGGACTGGCCACAAGCGCTAAGGGTACGGCCGTCCGGCTCCCGACGAATCCGGGTGGCTGATCACGCGGCCCGCCCGCCGGCACGGTACGGTCGGCGCGTCATCCGGCCGCCGCGTGGCAGGCTGGCAGGTGAACGTGGCGACCGTACCGGCACGTGTCCGACGGATCGCCCGGCGGGAGGGTTCAGGTGCACGTGGTGATCATGGGTTGCGGCCGGGTCGGCTCGACCCTGGCACACAACCTGGAGGACCGCGGCCACTCGGTCGCGGTGATCGACAAGGACGCCACCGCGTTCCGCCGACTGCCCAGCGACTTCGCCGGCACCCGGGTCACCGGCTCCGGCTACGACCGCGACGTGCTGCAGTCCGCCGGCATCGAGCAGGCCGACGCCTTCGCGGCGGTCTCCAGCGGCGACAACTCCAACATCATCTCGGCCCGGCTGGCCCGTGAGACGTTCGGCGTGTCCCGGGTCGCCGCCCGCATCTACGACCAGCGGCGGGCCGAGGTCTACGAACGGCTCGGCATCCCGACGGTGGCGACCGTACGGTGGACCGCCGACCGGATGCTGCGGCATCTGGTCCCCGAAGGGCACGTGGAGATCTTCCGGGACCCGACCAGCACGGTGTCGATCGTCGAGGTACCACTGCACCGGGAGTGGATCGGGCGGCCGCTGCAGGCGCTGGAGCGGGCGGCCGGCACCCGGGCGGCGTACCTGATGCGGTTCGGAATCGGCACCCTGCCGACCCCGTCCACCGTGCTGCAGGAGGGTGACCAGGTCTTCATGCTGGTCACCGACGACATCGCCGACGCCGTCACGTTGACCGCCAGCAGCCTGCCGGAAGGAGCGCGGTGATGCGGGTGGCCATCGCGGGTGCCGGCAACGTCGGCCGCTCCATCGCCCAGGAGCTGATCGGCAACGGCCATCAGGTGACCCTCGTCGAGCGCAACCCCGCGCTGTTCCTGCCGGACCGGGTGCCGGAGGCCGACTGGGTGTTGGCCGACGCGTGCGAGGTGGCCAGCCTGGAGGACGTCGAGCTGAGCACGTACGACGTGGTCGTCGCGGCTACCGGTGACGACAAGGTGAACCTGGTGGTCTCGCTGCTGGCCAAGACGGAGTTCAGCGTCCCCCGGGTGGTCGCACGGGTGAACCGGGCCGAGAACGAGTGGCTGTTCACCGAGCAGTGGGGCGTCGACGTGGCGGTCAGCAAGCCACGGGTGATGGCGGCGCTGGTCGAGGAGGCGGTGACGGTCGGGGACCTGGTCCGGCTGATGACCTTCCGGCAGGGTGAGGCGAACCTGGTGGAGATCACCCTGCCGACCGACGCCCCGTACGTCGGACACGCCGTCCGCACCGTGCCGCTGCCCCGCGACTCCGCCCTGGTGGCGATCGTGCGGGGCAAGCGGGTGCTGGCCCCGGGCCCGGACGACCCACTCGAACCCGGTGACGAGCTCGTCTTCGTCTGCACCGCCGAGGTGGAGGACGACGTCCGGGCGGTGGTCCTCGGGGCGGACAGCGTGGCCCGAACCCGGCGCGGCGAGCAACCGCCGGCGCCGGTCCGCGACGAGCAACCGCCACCGCAGGACTGAGCCCAGCCAGCCAGCCGGCGGACGAGCGGGCGTCAGTTCGAGGCGGCCAGCACCGGTCCGGAGTCGTGGCGCTCACGGTTGACCCGACGGACCACCCAGATGGTGATCGCCAGCAGCACCGCGTACGGCGGATAACCGAGCAGCAGCCGGGAGACGCCCAGCGCGGTCTCCATCGAGGCCAGGTAGAAGCCGGCCTGCACACCGACTTTGAGCAGCCAGACGACGCCCCAGAGCACGGTCAGCCGGTTGAAGGTGCGGATCAGCACCGGGTCGGCGCGCCACTCGGACCGGCCACCTGCCGCGAGCACCGACCAGATCCAGCCGACCAGCGGTTGGCGGATCACCACCGAGCCGAGCAGGGCCAGCCCGTAGCCGATGCCGTACAGGATGCCCGGCAGGTAGAAGTCGCGTTCCTCGCCGGTCCGCCAGGCGAGCAGGGCACCGATGCCGATGCCGAACAGCCCGTTGACCGCGTGCCGGATCGGACGGCGCTGCAGCAGCCGGACCACCGCGATACCGACCGCGACACTCACCGCGGCGATCAGCGCCACCGACAGGTCCCAGATGACGTTGCAGACCACGAAGACGGCGATCGGCACGCTCGACTCGACGAGTCCGCGCCAGCCGCCGAGCTGCTCGGCCATCTGCTCGGTGATGCTCGGCAGGCGTTCCTCGTCGTCATTGCCGGCTGCCGGGGGGTGCTGTCCAGAGGTCATCGGCACCGCCTTCCTTTGTTGGTGGCGGCGCCGGACGTGACCGGCCGGCTCACCGGGGGGATTCCAACTCGTAGTGCGGGTTGTAGATCACCTTACGGTCGTCGCGGACCGCGACCCGGCCTCGGGCGGTGAGCTGGCGGCCCGGTTCGATACCGGCGATCCGTCGCCGGCCCAGCCAGACCAGGGTGACGACGTCGCTACCGTCGTAGAGGTCGGCCTCCAGGCTCGGCAGGTTGGTCCGAGGGCAGTAGACCACGGTACGGAGCCGACCGGAGACCGAGACGACCTCGCCGCGGTGACACTGCCCGGCGGGGGTAGCTCCGCACTCGGCGCTCTCCCGCTGTAGCTGTTCGGCGTCCAGCTCGGCTTCGGTGGCGGCGAGCCGGCGCAGGAACCGGCGCAGCGACGGACGGCGTTCATCGATCGCCATGACCGTCTGCCCCTCCTCGGCGTCGCCGGTGCGGCGCGGATCCACGTCGGGTGCGGCCCGCCCCACCAGGGTACGCCGCGACGTGCACCGGCCGGACCGCCGGTGCGTGTCGCGGCGGTACCGCTACGGCGTGGCCGGCGGCGACTGCCGCGCCTGCTCGGCGAGCTCGCGGGGCAGCCGCAGCGGCAGCGGTTCGCGTACCGGCTTCGCCTCCTGGCCACGGTCGACGACCAGACCGTGCAGCACCTCGGTGAGCGTCGCGGCGGCCGCCGGGTCCACGGCGGCCGGGCCCTGGAACAGCGCCCGTACCATCCAGCGCGGTCCGTCGATGCCGACGAACCGCAGGTCGGTGCCGCCGTCCGGGGTACGCACCTGGGCCAGCAGCTCAGGGCCGTACTCGCCGGTGGTCTCCCGGACGGTCGCCCCGTCGCGGCGCAGCGATTCGGTGATCTCGACGCGCACCTCGTCCCAGATGCCCTCGGTACGCGGTGCGGCGAAGACCCCGAGCTGCAGCGCGCTGCCCCGGTTGGCGAGGACCACCTGCTGGATCGCCCCGTCCGGGTTGGCCTGGACCCGGACCTCGACCCCTTCGATCGCGGGGATCTGCAGGCTGCCCAGGTCGAGCCGGCGGACGCCGGTCGGTGCCTCGGTCACGTCGTACGGGCCCTGCGTCGGGTTGCCGGGCGCCAGGTCGTCGGTCTCGGGACCGACGGATCCGTCCTGCGCGTGCCGGCCGCGCCCGCGGCCGCGGGAGAAGACCACGATGCCAACCTTCCGTATGCGCTGTCGCTGGTCAGCGGGCTGCCGGTTCGGCCGGGGTCGGCTGGGCCACGACGGACAGGCCGGCATGGCCGCCGGTCGAGCCGTGCCCGGCGGAACCTCGCGCCGAGTCGGGCAACTCGTCAACGACAGAGAACTCTGCTGTTTCGACGCGTTGTATCACAAGTTGCGCTATCCGGTCACCTCGACAGATCCGGGCCGGCCGGGACAGATCGTGGTTGATCAGGTTCACCAGGATCTCACCGCGGTAGCCCGCGTCGACCGTACCGGGGGCGTTCAGCACGGTGACGCCCAGCCGTGCGGCGAGGCCGGATCGGGGGTGGACCAGCCCGACGCACCCGGCCGGCAACGCGACCGCCACCCCGGTACGCACCAGCGCCCGCGCGCCGGGCGCCAACTCGGCGTCCTCGGCGGCGTACAGATCGGCTCCGGCGTCGCCGGGATGGGCGTAGCCCGGCACCGGCAGACCCGGATCGAGCCGGCGTACCGCCACCCGCACCGTGTCAGACATGAACCCCCACCCTCTCCGCCACCGCCGACCGGGACGACCTCTGCGGACAACAGGCCGCCGAACACACCCCGCTGCCGGGCCCGTACCCTCGGACGACGTGGCATCCGCTTCCGCCGAACCCGACACACCGTACCGGGCCGTCGTGCACTACCGGGAGCGACTCCGCCTGCCGTGGTGGCTCTGGGTGGGCGGGTCGGCGCTCGCCGCCTTCCTGGCGGCCGAGATCTGGATGGGCACCTCCGGGGTCCGGGCCTGGCTGCCGTTCAGCGTGCTGCTGCCGTCGACCGTCGCCGGCCTGTGGTGGCTGGGGCGAATCCCGATCCGGGTCACCTCGGACGAGCTCCAGGTCGACGATGCCCGACTGCCCCTGCGGTACGTCGCCGAGGTCGTCGCCCTGGACGGGGACGGGCGCCGGGAACTGCTCGGGGTAGGCGCCGATCCGCTGGCGTTCGTCATCCAACGGCCGTGGATCGCCGGCGCCGTACAGGTCGTGCTGAACGATCCGGCGGACCCCACGCCGTACTGGGTGGTGAGCACCCGGGATCCGGTCCGGTTGGCCGGCGAGATCCGCGCCGCCCAGCAGAGCCTGGCAGCCGGCGCGACCGGTGACCGCGCGACGGATGGCGGCGCCGCTGCCGACCCGCCGGCCAGCTGAGACGCCCGGATCATTCGGGCCGTGGGCGCACGCCCCCGATCGCCGGTGGAGCCGGCGGATGCATCAGACCGAGCGCCCGCCGCTGGCTACGCAGGTCGGCGCGGACGCGGTCGGCGAGTGCCCGGGTCGCCCGACGGTTGAGGTAGCTGGCCACCGCCGCGCCGGTCAGGAACGGGCCGAGGGTGGTGAGGTTGCGGCCGAACCGGCGAAGCAGCAGCTCGCCCAGCTCGCGGCGGGCGGCGGTGCCGAGCACCGCGCCCACTCCGACACCGGGCACCATCGGGTTGACGCCCCGCTGGTTGGCCCAGGCGTGGATCATGTTGACGGCGCGTTCCGTGCCGGCGCCGGGCACCGGTACGCCGTACACCTGGTGCAGCTCGCCGACCAGTTTGAGCTCCACGGCCACGACGGCGACCGTCTCGGCCGCCAGCAGCACCGGCGCGGACAGCAGGGTCGGGGTGACGGTCCACTGGACCGCCGAGACGCCGCCACCCGCCGCGCCGATCCCGGCGCTGACCCGGCTGGCGTTGCGGATCAACCGCTCGGCCAGCTCCTCGTCGTCGAGGTCCGGATGGTGCCGGCGCAACGTGGCCAGGTCGCGGACCGGGAGGTACGGGGCGACGTCGGCCACCGCCTGGACCAGCCACCGGCCCGCCGCCGCCGGCTTGAACAGCTCGGTCACGCCACGCCGACGCAGTTGTTCCACGAGCCGCCCGAGCAGGCGTCGCCGGTCGACCGGCGGAGTCGCGTCCCCGGTCAGTTCCGCCACTGTGGCGGCGAACCGGTCGGTCCCGGCCCGGTCGCCGTCCGGTGCGGAACGGTCGGGATCGGTCATGCTGCCTCCAGAGCCGACGGCCGGACGCGGTCACGGCGACTGCGGCGACCTCGTGTCGAGGTCGCCGCGTGTCCCCCTCATCCCCCGTTTGTCGTCAGGTGCACTCGCGACAGATCAGCTCGTTGTTGCGCTCGACGGCGAGTTGGCTGCGGTGGTGGACCAGGAAGCAGCGCGCGCAGCGGAACTCGTCCGACTGCATCGGCAGCACCTTCACCGTCAGTTCCTCGTCCGCCAGGTCGGCACCGGGCAGCTCGAAGCTCTCGGCCACCTCGGCTTCGTCCACATCGACGGCGCCCGACTGTGAGTCGACGCGCCGTGCCTTGAGCTCCTCCAGGCTGTCCTCGCCGAGGTCGACCTCGTCGCGACGCGGAGCGTCGTAGTCGGTGGCCATCGGTTCACTCTCCCGTATCGTTCAGTCGCTTCCGGTGATAACGCCGGACGACGGTATTTCGGTTCCCATGCGAGCCTTGGTGGGACCACATCCCGGCGAAACGTCCCGTTTTGCGCCGTTTTGCGGTTGCCGCAGGAAACTCCCCCCGCGAGCGCGGTACCTTACCCCTCTCTGGCCGACGCATGTATACCGCCCTTGTGGGACTGATGTACGCCCAGACACCGGAAGTTGTTCCCAGTGTGACTCAGGCGACACGAAGATAGGGGTACCCGCCGGCCGATCGGCGCCGGCACGCCGGCCGGACGGCGAGCTGTTTACCGTGCCGTCCGGACAACCGCTAACCTCGGCGGGCATACTCGGTACTCGCCAGTGCGGCGGGCCGACACCCGGCACCGCCACACCTCGCAGGGGGCCAGATCCATGAGCTTTGCGCGCGTGCGAGCGCTCGTCGTCATCGGCGGACTTGTCGTGTTCGCCCTGGTCTTCGTCATCGTCGCGATGATCCGCGACAGCCAGGGTGGCGAGGCCACCGCGACCACCTGCCCGGACGGCTGGGCCCTGGCCGACGTCCAGCTACGGGAGGCCAAGGACGTCCGGCTCAATGTCTACAATGCGACCGACACCAGCGGGCTCGCCACCAACATCGCCGACGATCTGAGCAACCGCAACTTCCAGATCGAGGAGGCGGCCAACGACCCGGAGGGCCGGCGGATCGACGACGTGGCCGTGCTGCGGTACGGCCCCGAGGCGGTCGGCTCCGCCCACCTGATGCGCGCCTACTTCCTCGACCAGGCCAGGACCGAGTACGACCCGGCCCGCGAGGACGACATCGTGGACGTGGTCATCGGCAACGCGTTCCGGCAACTGGCGACCACCACCGAGGTGAACCAGTCACTGGCGGCACTGGGCAAGCCGGTCCTGCCGCCACAGACCTGCGCCGCGCCCGAGGACTGACCGACCGCGACGGACTGACCGACCCGGCCGTCACGGCCCGCCGGCGGCGTCCAGCCGGATCAGGTGCCCCTGCAGCGCCGGGAACAACGCCGGCGGGGCGGCCACCACCATCTGCGGTCCGGCCGGTGCCCCGGCCAGTCCGGCGACCAGCAGGCCCGCCTCCACCGCCACCAGACCCCCCGCCGCCTGGTCCCAGAGGTTGAGCCCCTTCTCGAAGTACGCGTCGACCTGGCCCTCGGCGGCCAGGCACAGGTCGATCGCCGCCGCGCCGAACCGGCGGATGTCCCGCACGTGCGGCATCAGGCCGACGAGCACCTGCGCCTGGTGCACCCGACGCGCCGAGTCGTAGCCGAACCCGGTGGCGACCAGCGCCTGGGCCAGCTCCGACTGATCGGAGCCGGCCAGCCGCCGCCCGTCGCGGTAGGCACCGCTGCCCCGCACAGCGGTCCACTCGGCCCCGGTGGCGGCGTTGCGCACCACTCCCGCGACCACTTCGCCGTCCACCTCAACGGCGAGCGACACGGCGTAGTTCGGCAGCCCGTACAGGTAGTTCACCGTCCCGTCGATCGGGTCGAGGATCCAGCGCACCCGGCCCCCGGCCGGGGCGGAGTCGCCGTACTCCTCGCCCAGCACGGAGTCGGTCGGGCGCCGCTCGCGCAGCGCCGCGACGGCCTGCCGTTCGACCGCTCGGTCCGCAGCGGTGACCACGTCGGTCGCGGTGCTCTTGGTGGCCAGCCCGGAGACCCCGGCCCGGCGCATCTCGGCCGCGGTACGCGCCGCCGCCCGCGCGACGTCGACCGCGATCTCCAACAGGTGGTCCGGTTCGGGTGTCCGCTCTGCCATCGTCTCCCCTTCTCCGCCGTACGCCCGGTCGCCGGCCCCGCTGACGGACCCGCGAGGGCCGGCCGGGGACCGGGTGGCCGCCTCGGCCGGGTGGTCAGCGACAATCACCCGTACGGCAGGGGTAACATCCTGTCAAAGTCCACGTTCGTTCCATGTCGGTGGCCCCCGACCGGCGGCTGGCTCGCGCGTGGCGGGATGATCCCCACAAACGGCGTTACAATTCACGCCTGCCCTCGTGTCACGGTCAGCCGGTCCGGCCGGTGGAGCGGTCGCGGGGGGACACAATCACAACCGGCACGTCGCTCCGCGCTGCGGTGGCCGGTCCGGCCGTGCTCGTTCATCGCCTCCGGAAGGTCATTCGTGACAGAACTCCGCCACACCGGCGCCGACGTACGCTCGCTAACCGACACCCTGATCGCCCATGCCGAACAGGCCGGCGGTCAGCTAACGTCGGCCGAGGTCGCACGGACGGTTGAGTCCGCCGAAGTGACTCCGGCCCAAGCCAAGAAGATTCTCCGCGCGCTCGCTGACGCCGGCGTCACCGTGGTGGTGGACGGCTCGGCCAGTACCCGACGCCGGGTCGCCGCGGCCCGGTCCGCCACCCCGGCGTCCAAAGCCACCACGGCCAAGACCACCCGTCGGGCCCCGACCGCCCCGAAACAGGCGCCGGGCCCCGACGAGCCGGCCCCGGCGGTGGCCGTGCCGGCGAAAAAGGCCACCACCCGCAAGGCCACCACGGCGGCGGTGCCGGCCGCAGCGCAGAACGGCACCCCGGCCGAGGAGTCGGCGGCCAAGCCCGCCGCGAAGCCCGCGCCGAAGAGCACCCGGACCCGGGCCGCCAAGGCGGCCGGTGGTGCCGCCCCGGCCAAGGCCGCCGGCGCCACACCGGCCGGCAAGGCCCCGGCCAAGGCGGGCAAGGCCACGGCGAAGGACGGCAGCAACCCGGACACGCCGGACGAGGAGATCGATCCGGAGACACTGGCGGCAGAGATCGAGGACGTCGTGGTGGAGGAGCCGGCCGAGCTCGCCCAGGCGGCCGAGGCCGACGCCACCCGGGACAACGACTTCGAGTGGGACGACGAGGAGTCCGAGGCGCTCAAGCAGGCCCGCCGGGACGCCGAGCTGACCGCCTCGGCCGACTCGGTCCGGGCGTACCTGAAGCAGATCGGCAAGGTGCCGCTGCTCAACGCCGAGCAGGAAGTCGAGCTGGCCAAGCGGATCGAGGCCGGGCTGTACGCGGCGGAGCGACTGCGGGCCGCCGACGAGAGCGACCAGAAGATGCCCACCCAGCTGACCCGGGACCTGGGCTGGATCTCCCGGGACGGGGAGCGGGCCAAGAACCACCTGCTGGAGGCGAACCTGCGGCTGGTGGTCTCGCTGGCCAAGCGGTACACCGGTCGGGGGATGGCCTTCCTCGACCTGATCCAGGAGGGCAACCTCGGCCTGATCCGGGCTGTCGAGAAGTTCGACTACACCAAGGGCTACAAGTTCTCCACCTACGCCACCTGGTGGATCCGCCAGGCCATCACCCGTGCCATGGCCGACCAGGCCCGCACCATCCGGATCCCGGTGCACATGGTCGAGGTGATCAACAAGCTGGGTCGTATCCAACGCGAGCTGCTGCAGGACCTGGGCCGTGAGCCCACGCCGGAGGAGCTGGCCAAGGAGATGGACATCACACCGGAGAAGGTGCTGGAGATTCAGCAGTACGCCCGGGAGCCCATCTCGCTGGACCAGACCATCGGCGACGAGGGCGACAGCCAGCTCGGTGACTTCATCGAGGACTCCGAAGCCGTGGTGGCGGTGGACGCGGTCTCCTTCTCGTTGCTGCAGGACCAGCTGCAGCAGGTGCTGCAGACCCTGTCGGAACGCGAGGCCGGGGTGGTCAGGTTGCGGTTCGGTCTCACCGACGGGCAGCCGCGGACGCTGGACGAGATCGGACAGGTCTACGGGGTCACCCGGGAACGGATCCGCCAGATCGAGTCCAAGACGATGTCCAAGTTGCGACACCCGTCACGTTCACAGGTGCTCCGGGACTACTTGGACTGACCGGTTCAGGACAACCCAATGTGTAACTTTGGTCACTTGGCGTCTACCAAGCCCAGGTCATCACGACGTTACCCGGCGGTGATCGTTGACGTGGCACCCTTGGTTCACGGCACACTGTGCCTACCAGGTGTGAGCCCGGTCCCCCGGGGGCACATCGGGAAGGCGGGGACCCCCGCCGGTGTTGGACGATGGGTGACAGACCGAAGAGTGTGTTCATCGGTGACGACCAGAGGAGGAAGGCGATGACCCCGACTCTCACGCCTCCGGAGACGGTGGATGCCCTAGGCGCCGATGAACGGTGCGACCGGTGCAACGCGGCCGGCAAACTACGGGTGACCTTGGCGGGCGGCAGCGAGTTGGTGTTCTGCGGACACCACGCCAACAAGTACGCCGACGATCTCGTCAAGATCGCGGTGCAGTTCAAGGCCGACCCTGAGTTCACTTGGCGTGGCGCCGATCTGATGGCCAACTGACACGACGAGACCACCTGGACAGCGACGACGGCTGGGCCCCACCGGACGGTGGGGCCCAGCCCTTCTTTTTGGCCGCGCCAGCTGCTTATTCAACCAAGTTGTTGCGAAGCTGCCCGGGATCAGCATACCCTCTTGTTCAACCAGAAGGTTGAACAAGAGGGAGGTGCCGGGTGAGCGAGGACCAGCTGTCGCGGGTGTTCGCGGCGCTGGCCGATCCGACCCGCCGGGACATCGTCACCCGGCTGACCGACGGCGACGCCACCGTCAATCAACTGGCCGCGCCCTACGACATCTCCGTGCAGGCGGTCTCCCGGCACATCAAGGTGCTTGAGGACGCCGGCCTGGTCAGTCGCAGCCAGGACGCCCAGCGGCGGCCCTGCCACCTGGAAGCCGAGGTCTTCGACCTGGTGTCCCGGTGGCTCGACCGGTACCGCCAACGCGCGGAGGAGCGGTTCAGCCGGCTGGACGCCGTACTGGCCGCGCTGGACGACGACCAGTCGACCACCGACCGGCACAGCACCCACGGAATCGACCCCGAACAGCAGGGAGCAGCGTGAAAGCCACGACCACGACCGACGACCCGACCGCCCGTACCCGCATCGAGGCGCACCCCGACCTGCCCTGGATCCGGATCATCCGCGACTTCGCCGCGCCCCGGGCCCGGGTGTTCCGCGCCTGGATCGACCCCGACCTGGTCACCCAGTGGCTCGGCCCGAAGGACCTGGAACTGCGGATCGAACACTGGGACGGCCGCACCGGCGGCAGCTATCGCTACACGAACTGGCGCGACGGCAAACAGATCGCCGGGTTCTACGGTTCCTTCCATGAGGTACGCCCCGACGAGCGGCTGGTGCAGACCTTCACCTACGACGGGGTGCCCGACGGGGTCAGCCTGGACACCGCCACCTTCGAGGACCTGCCGGACGGCGGTACCCGGGTCACCGTACTGTCGCTGGTCGAGAACCTGGTCGCCCGCGACCAGATGCTGGCCAGCGGGATGGAGCACGGCGTCCGCGAGGGGTACGAGAAGCTGGACCACCTGCTGGCGACCGGCTGACCGGCGCCTACCCGGGTCACAGCGTCTGCACCATCGCGATCCGCTCCTCCAGCTGCTCGATGGTGGCCTGCGCGCTCGGCGGACCGCCGCACCGCCGCCGCAACTCGGCGTGGATCTTGCCGTGCGGCAACCCGGTGCGGTGGTGGTGCGCGGCGACCAGGGCGTTCAGCTGACGGCGCAGGGTGATCCGCCGCTCCCCCGCGGTCGGTGGCCGTTCCGCCGGCCGGGCGGCGGGTACCGGTTGATCCGTCGACCGGGCCCGCCGCTGCGCCGCGACCTGCTCGGCCTGCCTACGGTTCAGCAGTACCGTGACCTGATCGGGGGTGAGCAGGCCGGGCAGGCCGAGGTACTCCTCCTCCTCGAGGGTGCCGGCCTGGGCCCCGGTACCGAACGAGGCACCGTCGAAGATCACCTGGTCCAGCTCGGCGGTGGCCGACAACGCCTCGAACCGCTTCTCCAGCTCCCCGCTGGCCTGCTCGTTGCGCTGGGCACGCTCCAGCAGGTCGTCGTCGAAGCCCTCCCGTTTCTTGGCCGCCCCGATCACATGGTCCCGCTCGGCCTCCATCTCACTGGCCAGCCCGAGCAGGTGCGGGACGCTGGGCAGGAACACCGTCGCCGACTCCCCCGGCCGGCGGGCCCGGACGAACCGGCCGATCGCCTGGGCGAAGTACAGCGGCGTCGAGGCGCTGGTCGCGTACACGCCGACGGCCAGCCGGGGGATGTCCACCCCTTCGGAGACCATCCGGACCGCCACCATCCAGCGCTGCTCGGACCGGGCGAACGCGGCGATCCGGGCCGACGCGCCAGCGTCGTCGGAGAGCACCACCGCAGCCTTCTCCCCGGTCAGTCGCTCCAGCAGTCGGGCGTACGAGCGGGCCGCCGCCTGATCGCTGGCGATGACCAGACCGCCGGCGTCGGACATGCCACCGTCGCGCAGGAAGGTGAGCCGGGCGTCGGCCGCGCGCAGCACCGCCGGCATCCAGTCGCCGGCCGGATCCAGCGCGGTCCGCCAGGCCTGGGCGACGAGGTCCTGGGTCATCGGCTCGCCCAGCCGGGCGGCGAGTTCGTCCCCGGCGCTGGTCCGCCACCGGGTCTCCCCCGAGTACGCCAGGAACAGCACCGGCCGGACCACTGCGTCGCGCAGCGCGTCGGAGTAGCCGTAGATGCTGTCGGCCCGGGATCTCGGCAGGCCGTCGCCGCCCGCCTCGTAACGCACGAACGGGATCGGGTTGTCGTCGGAGCGGAACGGCGTACCGGTGAGCATCAGCCGGCGGACCGCCGGCTCGAACGCGGCCTTGATCCCGTCGCCCCAGGACCGGGAGTCACCGGCGTGGTGGATCTCGTCGAGGATGACCAGCGTCCGCCGGGTCATCGTGCGCCGCCGGTGCACCTGGGGGGCCATCCCGACCTGGGCATAGGTGACCACCGCACCGTGAAAGTCGGCGGCCGAGTGCAGGTCGGCGTTGCGGAACGCCGCGTCGAGCTGGATGCCGACCCGGCCGGCCGCCGCCGCCCACTGGGTCTTCAGGTGCTCGGTCGGTGCGACCACGGTGACCGCCTCGACGGTGCCGTCGGCCAGCAACTCGGCCGCGATCCGCAGCGCGAACGTGGTCTTACCGGCACCCGGCGTGGCGACGGCGAGAAAGTCCTCGCTGCGCCGGCGCAGATACTCCACCAGTGCCCGGCGCTGCCAACCGCGCAGCGCCGGGAACGTGTCGACCGTCGGCATGGTGGTCGGCACGCGAACCCCTTTCCCCCGTGATCGGGTCCGGACCAGCCGGCGATCACGGAACCGTCTACCCGCTCGTCCGGCGGCCGTGACCGGAGTGCGGTCGACGGCCACGAAAAGGCCCTCGCGGCCGGTGGACGCGAAGGCCGATCGGAGTCCGGCTCAGCCGGTCATCGACTCGTAGATCTCCTTGCACCGGGGGCAGACGGGTGATCCGGGTTTCGGCGTACGGGTCACCGGGAAGCGTTCGCCGCACAGTGCGATCACGAAGGTGCCCATCACGGCGCTCTCGGCGATCTTGTCCTTGCGGACGTAGTGGAACATCTCCGGGCCGTTGTCGGCGTCGGCATCCTTGACCTCGGGACGCTCAAGAACCTCGGTAGTCACGTCGTCTCCCACCTCCAGGCTGAGAGTTTGGCAGTTTGTGGCGTACGGGTCCAACGTCCGGCGCGACCCCCGCCCCGTACCGTGGTGATCATGGCAGAATCCGCAGGCCGCACCGGGCCGTTGCACTACGACATCCAGTACGGCGCCGAGGTGGCCGACGCCCGCCGGGACGGACGGGCCATCGTCGCCCTGGAAAGCACCATCATCGCACACGGCCTGCCGCGACCCGACAATCTGCGGGTCGCCCGCGAGATCGAGGCCGCGGTACGGGCCACCGGCGCGGTGCCGGCCACCATCGGCATGCTCGGCGGGCGGCTGGTGGTCGGCCTGGACGACGCCGAGCTCACCCGGCTGGCCGGCTCCGACACCGTCGCCAAGCTCTCCGCCCGGGACCTGGCGCTGGCCGCGGCGAGCGGCGTGGACGGGGCGACGACGGTCGCCGCCACCAGCGTGGTCGCCGCGGCGGCCGGGATCGGCGTGTTCGCCACCGGCGGGCTCGGCGGGGTGCACCGGGAGGCGGCGCAGACCTTCGACGAGTCAGCTGACCTGGTCACCCTGGCCGGTACGCCGATCACCGTGGTCTGTGCCGGGGTGAAATCGATCCTGGACGTGGCGGCCACCCTGGAGCGGCTGGAGACCCTCGGCGTGGCGGTCGCCGGCTACCGCAGCCGGCGGTTCCCCGGATTCTTCGTCACCGACAGTGGCCACGAGCTGCACTGGTCGCTCGACTCGCCGGAACACGTCGCCGAGGTGATCCGGGCGCGGCGCCGGCACGGCCTCGGCGGGGGTGCGCTGGTGGTGGCGAATCCACTGCCGCCGCAGGAGCAACTGGATCCGGGTCTGCACGACACCACGCTGGCCACCGGGCTGGCCCGGATGGCCGAGGCGGGCGTCACCGGCAAGGAGGTCACCCCGTTCCTGCTGGCGCACTTCCACTCGGCCACCGCGGGTGCCAGCCTGGCGGTGAACATCCGGATCATCCTGCGCAACGCCGACCTCGCCGGGCGGATCGCCGTGGCGGCGGCGGTGGCGGAGGCCGCCCACGCGGCCGAGTTCGCCGGCGCCGCGGAGCCCACCGGCACGGCGGGGTGACCGGCCGCAGGCTGACCGGCGACGGCCCGGCCCCTGGTCGGCCGCGCCCCGGCCGGGTCCTGGTCGTCGGCGACCTGGTCACCGACGTGGTGGCCGTGCTCACCGCTCCGCTGGCGGCCGGTTCGGACACGGCAGGCGGGATCCGGTTCACCGGCGGCGGCCAGGCCGCCAACACCGCGGCCTGGCTGGCCGCGCAGGGCGTACCGGTGACGTTGGTGGCGGCGGCGGGCGACGACGACCTCGGGGACATCCGGCTGGCCGAGCTGGCCGAGGCCGGGGTCGACCTGGCGGTACGGCGCTGCCCGGGCACGGCGACCGGCACGGTGATCGTGCTGGCCCACGGTGAGCAGCGGTCGATGGTCGCCGACCGGGGTGCCAACCTGTCGCTGCGGGCCGGTGACGTCGACGACGCCGTGGCGCTGTTTCCCGACGCGACACACCTGCACCTGTCCGGCTACCCGCTGCTGCACCCGGGCAGCCGGGAGGCGGGCCGCCACGCGCTGGTCGCTGCCCGGTCGCGCGGCATGTCGACCAGCGTCGACGCGGCGTCGGCGGCTCCGCTGCTGGCCGCCGGACCGGCGAGGTTCCTCGACTGGGTACGCGGGACCGACCTGCTGCTGGCCAACCTCGACGAGGCCACGGCGCTGGGGCTGGCCGACGGACTGCCGACCCCGGCGCCGGTCCGGCGGCTGGTGGTCAAGCGGGGCTCCGGCGGAGCCGTCTGGCACGAGCCGGCAACGGTGATGTCGGCGGCGACGGTGGTGTCGGCGGCGGCGACGACCGTGCCGGTGGTCGACCCGACCGGCGCCGGTGACGCCTTCGCCGCAGGGCTACTCGCCGCCTGGCTCACCGGCGATGATCCGGTGACCGCGCTGGCCGCCGCCGGGCGGGCGGGCGCGACGGCGGTGGGGGTGGTCGGTGCCCGGCCGGTTCGCCGCGTCGGGTCAGGGCTCGACGTCGATGACGCGGGCCGGTGACGGCGTGGTCGGCACCGCGCCGACCTGCGCCGGGCCGCCCCGAGGAGTGGGTTGGCGCCGCTGGTTGCGCATCCGGTGCCGGTCCTTCGGCGGCCGGTCGTTGGCCAGCAGCACGGCCAGCCACGGCACCAGGATCATGCCGACCGCGCAGATCGGCAGCCACAGCCAGAGCAGCGGCGCCTCGCTGGTCACCAGGACCGCGCCGACGATCAGACAGATGCCCCGGATCGACATCATCAGCACGTACCGACGTTGCCGGCCGCGCAGTTGGTCTCCCGGGCTCGGTTCGGCGTCGGTGATCACGGTCGGTTGCCCAGCGGTCCGTCGCACCGTGCCTCCTCGTGTCGGTACCGCCATCGTCGCACCTGCCGGCGCACGTCGCCGAACGCCCAGCCGCAGACGTGACCGGCGGGACGCGGCCGGTCAGCCCTTGGCCGCCTTCGCCGCCGCCTTCATCTGCTGCTTGTGTTCGCGTACCCGGACCAGGGAGTCCTCGTCGACGATGTCGGCCACCGAGACGTGCACCCCGTCCCGGCCGAACTCACCGGCCGCCTCCCGCCAGCCCGTCGGCTGTACGCCGTACCGCTTGCCGAGCAGCGCCAGGAAGATCTGCGCCTTCTGCTTGCCGAAGCCGGGCAGCTCGCTGATCCGGGCCAACGCGGTCGCCCCGTCCGGGGCGTCGGTCCAGATCCGGGCCGGGTCGTTGTCGTACCGGTCGACGACGATCCGGCAGACCTGCTGCACCCGGGCGGCCATCGCCTTCGGGAACCGGTGCAGCGCCGGCCGCTGGGCGAAGACCGCGATCAGCTCCTCGGGGTCGTACTCGGCGAGTTCACGGGCGTCCGGCTGGTGCCCCAGCCGCAGACCCAGGTCGTACGGCGCGGAGAAGGCGCGCTCCAGCGGCACCTGCTGATCCAGGACCATCGCGACGACCAGCGCCAGTGGGCTGCGCCGCAGCAACTCGTTGGCGTCCGCGTCGATGGGCAGCGAAAGGCTCATCCGCGTATCCTGCCGGATCGGAGCAGATCGCCCGGCGACGACCCGCCCCGCCGGGCAGGATGGGCCAGGATTAGTCAGGCGACCGGGCAGGATGGCAACGTGACCGACGACATGACCGATTACCCCGCGCTGCTCGACGCGGCCGGGATCGACCAGTTGCGGACCGCGCTGACCGCGGCCCGGTTCACCTCGACCGGGATCGCCGAGCGGTTGGGGCCGCAGGCCACCTCCGCGGTGGCCCGCAACGATCACCGGGAAGCGCTGCGGCGCACCGCCGACGGTGATCCGCTCGCCACCCTGATCCGCCTGTTCGTCTGCGCCCAGATCGAGCCGGCCGACACGGTCGCCGCCGCACTGGCGCCGCTGCCGCTGGCCGACGCGCTCGCCGCCGGGCTGGTGGAGCAGTCACCGGACGGACCCGGACTGCGGCAGGGCGTCGACCTGGAGCCGTACGGCGACGCCTGGTGGGTGATCTCGGACGTGCCGTCGCACCTGCGGGCGGGCCAGCCGCTCGCCGCCGATCATGTCCTCGGCATCGGGGGTTCGTCGACCACCCTGGCCGGTGCGGTGCACCGGCGGCCGGTCGGCGCGGCGCTGGATCTCGGCACCGGCTGCGGCGTACAGGCGCTGCACCTGGCCGGCCACGCCGACCGCGTCACCGCGACCGACCTGTCGGCCCGGGCGCTGCGGTTCGCCGCCACCACCGCCGCCCTCAACGGCCAACGGTGGGAGTTGCTGCACGGTGACCTGACCGCGCCGGTCGCCGGTCGCCGGTTCGACCTCGTGGTCAGCAACCCGCCGTTCGTGGTCGGGCCGGGCACCGCCACCCACACGTACCGCGACTCCGGCCGGATCGGCGACGGAATCTGCGCCGAGCTCGCGGCCGCCGCCCCGGATCTGCTCGCCGACGGCGGCACCATGCACTACCTGGCGAACTGGATGCACGTCGCCGGGGAGGACTGGACCGAACGGGTCGCGGGCTGGCTGGCCGGCACCGGGCTGGACGGCTGGGTGATCCAGCGGGAGGTGGCCGACCCGGTCTCCTACGTCAATCTGTGGCTGGCCGACGCCAGCGAGGGCCCGGACGCGCACCGGGCGGCCGCCTGGCTCGACTGGTTCGACGCGCAGAAGGTCGAGGCGGTCGGCTTCGGCCTGGTCACCCTGCGCCGTAGCGGACACGCCGACCCGGTGGTCCGGGTCGAGGAGCTGCGCCAGCAGGTGGCACCGCCGCTGGGCGACCGGGTCGACGAGTGGTTCGCCCGGCAGGACTGGCTGCGCGCCCGCGACGCCGCCGGTCTGCTCGACGCCCGCTACCGGGCCGCCGACGGGCTGCGGCTGCAGCAGGAGGCCGGCATCAGCGACGACGGCTGGGCGGTCGACCGGCAGACCGTCACGTTGACCGGTGGGCTGCGCTGGACCGAGGAGATCGATCCGCTGGTGCTGGCGGTGGTCGGCGGGTGCACCGGCCGGTTGCCGATGCGCGAGCAGTTGTCGCTGCTGGCGCTCGCGCACGACGTACCCGAGCAGGAGCTCGCCGAGGCCGCCGTGCCGGTCCTGGCCCGGCTGGTCGAACGCGGCATCCTGCTGCCGGAGTGACCGGCGGCGGTGTGACCGGCCGACCGGCACGCCGACACGGCGGGCAGGCCGACGCGACAGGCCGGCTGGCCGGTGTGGCAGGCTGGCCGGTGTGCGGGCGGTGGTGCAGACGGTCGGTCGGGCCTCGGTGACGGTCGACGGCGAGGTGGTCTCGGCGATCGGCCCCGGTCTGCTGGTGCTGCTCGGGGTGACCCACACCGACACGGTCACGACGGCCGCCGAAATGGCCCGCAAGATCTACGAGCTGCGGATCTTCCCGCCGGATCCGCACGGCGAGGGCTCCGCCGAGCGTTCCGCCGCCCAGCTGGCCGCGCCGGTCCTGGTGGTCAGCCAGTTCACCTTGTACGGCGACGCGCGCCGGGGACGACGGCCGAGCTGGTCCGCCGCCGCCCCTGCGGAACTGGCCGAGCCGCTGGTGACGGCGGTGGTCGAGGCGCTGGCCGCGCGCGGCGCGACGGTACGCACCGGACGGTTCCGGGCACACATGCAGGTGGAGAGCGTCAACATCGGACCGCAGACCATCCTTCTGGAACTGTGACGTCACTGTCAGCAACCGCCATGCGGTGTGCGGCAACGGTCAGGTCCCGAATTCATGCCACCTGGCCCCCGGCTAACCGTGACTTCACGCCCTACCCGGCAAGCTGGTTGTCACCAGCGGCACTCCGCTGCTGGCTTACCACTTGTCGACGCGGGGAGGCGACTGAGAGTGGTCACGCGTACCATCGAAGACGACATCGACACCACCGTCCAGGTCACCACCGACGGTCAGCACGACCTTGACGCCACCGACGACCGCGGCGCTTCGGCCGATCTGGTCCGCGCATACCTGAACGGGATCGGACGCACCAAGCTGCTCACCGCCGTCCAGGAGGTGCTGCTGGCCAAGCGGATCGAGGCCGGGCTGTTCGCCGAGGAGAAGCTCGCCGGGCCCGACCGGCTGTCCGCGCAGCTGCGCGCCGACCTGGCCGTCGTCGCCGCCGAGGGCCGCGCTGCCAAGGACCACCTGCTGGAGGCGAACCTGCGGCTGGTGGTCAGCATCGCGAAGCGGTACACCGGCCGGGGGATGGCCTTCCTCGACCTGATCCAGGAGGGCAACCTCGGCCTGATCCGGGCCGTCGAGAAGTTCGACTACGCCAAGGGCTACAAATTCTCCACCTACGCCACCTGGTGGATCCGCCAGGCCATCACCCGTGCCATGGCCGACCAGGCCCGCACCATCCGGATCCCGGTACACATGGTCGAGCAGGTCAACCGGATGGTACGGGCCCGCCGTGACCTGTCGGCGACGCTGGGGCGGGAGCCGACGATCGGCGAGATCGCCGCCGCCATGTCGGTGCCCGAGTTCCAGGTGATCGAGCTCATCTCCTACGACCGGGAACCGGTCAGCCTGGACCAGACCGTCGGCGAGGACGGCGAGAGCGCCCTCGGCGACTTCGTCGCCGCTGTCGACCCGCGCGAGCAGGGCGGGGAATCCGCGTCCGAGGGCAAGCTGCGCAACGAGGTGGAGATCGTCCTGTCCACCCTGTCCCAGCGGGAGCAGGCGGTGATCCGGCTGCGGTTCGGGCTGGACGACGGCCGGCAGCGCACCCTCGACGAGGTGGGCCGGGAGTTCGGCCTGTCCCGGGAGCGGATCCGGCAGATCGAGAAGGTCACGCTGCTCAAGCTGCGGCATCCGTCGCGGGCACAGCGGCTGGAGACGTACGCCGGCTGACCGGGGGGACAGCCGGCGGATCGGGGGCGGCGGCCGGTCGGAGCAGGGGCTCCGACCGGCCGCGCGACGTCAAGACGGTCACCGCCGGCGCGGGCCGACGGAGCGGTCCACAACCGGGCGCGGGCCGGTACGGTCAGAGCCGGCGCGGGCCGGTGTCCGGGCGGGCGTCCGGCGGACCGACCACGACGCTGGCGTGCAGCACCGCCAGCCCGTCCGGCCGGGCCAGCACCGGGTTGAGCCGTAACCGGTGGACCTGCGGCTGCTCGTCGGCGAGCCGCCCCACCCGCAGCAGCAGATCGACCAGGGCGGCCCGGTCCACCGGGCCGGCTCCCCGGTAGCCGGACAACAGCGGTGCCGCCCGGGGTTCGTCGACCAGCCCGGCCGCGTCCCGGTCGGTCAGCGGCGCGGCCCGCCAGGCCCGGTCACCCAGCAGATCGGTCGCTACGCCGCCCAGCCCGAAACCGACCACCGGGCCGAAGGTGGGGTCGGTGGTCGACTCGACCACGCAGGCGACGCCGGGTGGCACCATCCGTTGGATCAGCACCTGCGCGCCGAACTGGGTCGCGACGTCACGGTACGCCCGTTCCACCGCGTCCACGGTGGCCAGATCGAGCCGTACCGCGCCGAGGTCCAACCGGTGTCGCAGTCCGTCCGCGGCGGCCTTGAGCACGACCGGCAGGCCGAGCCGCCGCGCGGCGGCCACCGCCTGGTCGGCCGAGGCGGCCGGGATCGAGTCGACCACCTCGATGCCGTACCCGGCGAGCAGCCCGACCGGGTCGACCGGGTCGACGGTCAGCGCGGCACCGGCCGCAGCCGGGTCGATCCTGGCCAGGTCCGGCACCGTACCGGGCGGCTCGCGCAGCCAGTCGGCGTAGTCGGCGACCCGGGCCAGCGCCCGGACCGACTCCTCCACCGACGGGTAGGTCGGCACCCCGGCCGGCGGCTGGCCGACCAGCAGCGTCGCGACCGTCGGCTTGTCACCGGCGAGCGCGACGCTGGCCAACGCCGACGTGAAGTCGGCGTCCTCGTCCGCCAACTGGTTGGGCAGCGGCGGCGCGAACACCACCACCAGGGCGTCCACGGCAGCATCGACGGCGGCGTCGGCGAGCGCGTCGGCGAACTCGTGCGCGCCGGCTTCGGGCGCGACGGTACGCGGGTAGTCGGCCGCCACGGTGAGCCGCTGCGCCCGGCAGGCCGCCGCGGCCAGCATGGTCAACGCCGACGAGTTGCCGACCACGGCCACCCGCCGGCCGACCGGCAGCGGCTGGTTGGCCAGCAGGGTGCCGACGTCGAACATCTCCGCGACCGTGTCGACCCGGATCACCCCGGACCGGGCGAACAGCCGGGTCACCGCGGCGGCGTCCGGGCCCTGCTCGACGGGTGCCGCCGGGCCGGCGCCGGAGGCCAACGCCACCACCGGCTTGGTGCGCCCGATCCGGCGGGTCAGCCGGGCGAACTTGCGGGGATTACCGAACGTCTCCAGGTACAGCAGGATCACGTCGGTGCCGGGGTCGTCCTGCCAGTACTGCAGCAGGTCGTTGCCGGAGACGTCGGCCCGGTTGCCGGCCGACACGAACGTCGACAACCCGAGCCCACGCCGGTCCGCCTCGGCGAGCAACGCCACGCCGAGCGCACCGGACTGGCTGAAGAAGCCGACCCGGCCGGCCGGCGGAAGCTGCGGCGCCAGCGTCGCGTTGAGCCGGATCCGAGGGTCGGTGTTGGCCACACCGAGACAGTTCGGTCCGACCACCCGCAGCCCGGCCACGTGCGCGGTACGGATCAGTTCCCGCTGGGCGGCGGCGCCGGCCGGGCCGGACTCGGCGAACCCGGCCGAGATGACCACGACGCCGTGGGCACCGGCCGCGGCGGCGTCGGCGACCACGGCCGGTACCGCGTCCGGCGCCACCGCGACGACCGCCAGGTCGACCGGGTGGCCGGCGTCGGCCGCCCGACGGTACGCGGGCAGCCCACCGATGCGGTCCACCGCCGGATGTACCGGGACCACGTCCCCGGTGAACCCGCCGTCGCGCAGGTGGCCGAGGACGGCCGCGCCGACCCCCTGGCCGGTGGCGCTGGCACCGTAGACGGCGACTCCGCGCGGGGTCAGCAGCCGGGCGATGGACCGGGCCTCGGCGCTGTGTTCCCGGCTCCACTGCACCTGCAGGGACGCCTCCGTCGGGGCGATCGGGAAGCTCAGGTGGACCACGCCGTCGGCGTACCGGCGGCGGACCTGGAAGCCGGCGTCGGCGAAGACCCGCAGCATCGGCGCGTTGACCGGCAGCACCTCGGCGACGAACGAGGTGACGCCTTCGGACCGGGCGGCGGCGGCGAGATGCTCCAACAGCACCGAACCGACGCCCCGGCCCTGGTGGGCGTCCTCGACGACGAAGGCGACCTCGGCTTCGGGCGAGCCCGGACCCATCCGGTCGTAGCGACCGACCGCGAAGATCCGGTCACCGGAGACCACCACGAACGCCTCCCGGTCGTGGTGGTCGACGTTGACGAAGCGCGCCAGGTCGCGGTCGGGGATCCTCGGGTACGGGGAGAAGTACCGCAGGTAGCGGGTGCGGTCGGAGAACCGGGCGTGCATCGCGACGATCGCGTCGGCGTCGTCCGGGCGGATCTGCCGCAGGTGGACGGTGGTGCCGTCGCGCAGCAGCACGTCAGCCGATCGGTCCATGGTCAGTCCCGGGGGTCGTGCGGATCGAGTCCGTGCAGGGGGAAGACCGCCCGGCGGGTCGCCATGATCGCCCGGTCGATCGGGTCCGGGTCACCGGCCGGCTGCCACGGCTGGAAGTCCAGGTCGGCCTCGTCGGTCATCCGCAGCGGGACCTGTCGGCCGGGGCAGCGGGCGGCGGCCAGCTCCCGCCACCGGGGCGGGGTCAGCGTGGCCGGGTCGATCGGCGCGCCGGTGGCGATCGCCAGCAGGTGGGTCCAGGCCCGGGGCACCACCTCGACCAGGGCGTACCCGCCGCCACCGGTGGCGACCCAGCGGCCGCCGCAGTGCTCGTCGGCGAGGGCCCGCAGCGTCAGGTACGCGGCCCGCTGGCCGTCGACGCTGAGCCCCAGGTCGGCCAGCGGGTCGAGCCGGTGCGCGTCCGCCCCGCACTGGGTGACGAGCAGCTGCGGCCGGAAGGCGCGCAGCAGTGACGGCACCACGGCGTGGAACGCACGCAGCCAGCCCCGGTCGGCGGTGCCGGACGGCAGCGCGACGTTCACCGCGCTGCCCTGCGCGCCGGGGCCGCCCACCTCGTCGGGGAATCCGGTGCCGGGGAACAGGGCCAGCGGCGTTTCGTGCAGGCTGACGGTGAGCACCCGCGGGTCGTCGTAGAAGATCTCCTGCACCCCGTCGCCGTGATGCACATCGATATCCACGTACGCGATACGTTCGGCGCCGAGGTCGAGCAGCCGGGCGATCGCCACCGCCGGGTCGTTGTAGACGCAGAACCCGGCGGCCCGGCCGGGCATCGCGTGGTGCAGTCCGCCGGAGACGTTGACCGCCCGCCGTACGTCGCCGCGCCAGACCGCCTCGGCGGCGGCCATCGTGGCACCGGCGACCAGCGCGCTGGCGTCATGCATCCCGGCGAAGGTCGGATTGTCCGGGGTGCCGAGGCCGTACCCGGAGAAGAACGGGTCGTCGTGGGCGACCCGGACGGCGTCGAGGTAGTCGGCCCGGTGCACCCGGGTGAGCGCCGCTTCGTCGGCCGGCTCCGGGGCGAGCAGCCGCACCCCGGGGCGGTCCAGCAGTCCGTACTCGCGGGCCAGTGCGATGGTCAGCTCGACCCGTACCGGGTCCAGCGGATGGTCACCGAGGTCGTACGTCAGCAGGCGCTCGTCCCAGACCACCAGCGTCGCGTCGGTACCGCCCGCCGCCCGTGCCTGGTTCGTCCCGTTCGGCATCTGACTCGTCCCGTCCGACATCTGGCCATCGTCGCACGCACCCGCCGACCCCGGGCCCGGGCGGGCTGGCCGGACAGCCAGCCCGCCCGGCGGCAGACCCCGGGTCAGCCCGGCCGGCAACGGGCCCCGGGTCAGCCGGGGTCCGCGCCGGTGGCGACCGGCCGGGCCGGGTCGGTGATCCACTCGCTCCACGATCCGGGATACAGCGCCGCGTCGGTGCGGCCAGCGCGGTGCAGGGCGAGCACCGTGTGCGCGGCGGTCACCCCCGACCCGCAGTACGCCGCGACCGGGGCCTGCGGGCGCAGCCCGGCACCGGTGAACCGGTCCCGCAGCGTCCCGGCGTCACGCAGCAGCCCGGCGTCGTCGAGGTGCAGCGTGGTCGGCAGGTTGACCGCGCCGGGGATGTGCCCGGCCACCGGGTCGACCGGCTCATGCTCGCCCCGGTACCGGGCGTCGGCGCGGACGTCGATCAGCAGTCCACCCTGCCGGGGTAGCCGGCCGGCGGCGGCGGCGTCGAGCACCGGCATACCTCCCGGGCGTACGGTCACGTCACCGGGCGGCGGTGCCGGCACGTCGGCGGTGACCGGTCGGCCGGCCGCCAGCCAGGCGGGGTAGCCGCCGTCGAGCACCCAGGTCGGCCGGTGCCCGGCCCAGCGCAGCGTCCACCAGGCGCGGGCGGCGGCGAGACCGTCGCCACCGTCGTAGACGACGACCGGCCACCCGGTGCGCACCCCGGCCCGGCGCAGCGCCCGCTGCAGCGGCGCCGGGTCGGGCAGCGGGTGCCGGCCACCGGCGCCCGGTGGGCCGCACAGGTCGGCGTCCAGGTCGACGAAGACCGCGCCGGGCAGGTGGGCGGCGACGTAGTCGTCGCGGCCCGGCGGGCCGACGAGCCGCCAGCGCACGTCCAGCAGGGTCGGCGGTCGCCCACCGGCCAGCGCGGCGGCGAGCCCGGTGACGGCGACGGTAGGGTCTGCGGTATCGAACACCATCCCAGTCAACACCATGCGGGGCTACGCCTGTCCCTTGCCGATCGTCCGTTCCGGCTGGTTATCGGTGCTGCAAGGTAGGATTGAACACTGGAGGGCAGCTGACCGTGAATGATCTTGTCGATACCACAGAGATGTATCTGCGCACCATACTTGAGCTCGAGGAAGAGTCGGTGCCGCCGCTGCGTGCCAGGATCGCCGAGCGGCTGCACCAGAGCGGCCCCACCGTCAGCCAGACGGTCGCCCGGATGGAGCGCGACGGGCTGCTCACCATCGAGGACGACCGTAACCTACGACTCACCGAGCTGGGCCGGGCCCAAGCGGTCTCGGTGATGCGCAAGCACCGGCTCGCCGAGCTGCTGCTGGTCAACGTCATCGGCATGCCCTACGAGGAGGCCCACGAGGAGGCCTGCCGTTGGGAGCACGTGATGAGCGACGCGGTCGAGAAGAAGGTCTACGACCTGCTCAACCGGCCGACCCGGTCGCCGTACGGCAACCCGATTCCCGGCCTGGACGCGCTGGGTGACGGACCGGCGGAGCTGGCGAATCCGGACATCAGCCCGGACACCGAGCGCAACCTGGCGTTCCCCGGCCTGACCGGCACGGTCGTGGTCCGTCGGATCTGCGAGAGCGTGCAGACCAACGCCGACGTGCTCCGCCAGTTGCACGCCGCCGGGGTGGACCCGGGGGCGACGGTCACCGTCGCGCAGGAACGCGACGGGGTGACCATCGACCGGTCCGGCGACAAGATCCACCTGCCGCGCGAGGTCGCGTCCCGGGTGTTCGTCGCGGCCGCCGACCACGGACGGTCGCTGGCCGGCGCGGCCGCCTGAGTTACCGGCGCTCCGCCGGTCGGCGCGACCGCCCTGGGCGCGACCCGGCCGGCGGTGCCCCGGCACGGCCGGCCGGTCACTTCTTGCGGTTGTCGTGCACCACCCGGGCCAGCTCGACCATCTTGGGTGCCAGCTCCACGGCGGACAGTTCGTCGTCACCGGGGGCGAACGTCCAGCGCAGGCTGATCAGTTTCGGGTCCCCGGTGATCCAGTTGACCTCCAGCGCCGCCCCGTACCCAGTGTCCGGGTCCGGCTTGACCGGGATCCAGTAGGCGGCCTTGCCGAGATCCTTGATCTCCTTGGCACCGACCGGGGCGACGTCGTCGGCGAAGACCGACGCGCTCGCCTTGGTCTCCGAGATGGAGACCATCAGGTCGGGCAGTGGCTCCTCGGCCGGCCGCAGCACACACGACTGCGTCTTGTCGTGCTTGTTGGCCGCCGCCACCTCGAACCGGAACCCGACGGTCTGCTCGACCACGTCGAAGTCGAACACCCGGCATGCCCCGCCGGACTCGGCGGCCGGCGGACGGGGCACCTCCGGGTACGGCTCAACCGGGCTCGGCGACGGACTGGCCTGGGCCGGGTCGTCCGGGGCGGGGTTCTCGGTGGCCACCGCCCGGTCGGAGCAGCCGGCGGCGAACAGCAGCAGGATCAGCCCGGCGCCGGACAGACGCAGCCGAACGCCCACAGTGACCTCCCACGGTCAGGCCGGCCGAAAAAGGCGGATTGTTCGTCGCACACCGTACGGGTTCCGCCGCCGCCGCGAAAGCCCGCCACCCGCACCGACCGCGCCGCGTAGGAAATCCCCGGAATCACCCCAGATACGGGCAGTGCCGGCAACCCTGGTCACAGCAGGTGCCCCGGCGGGCCAGGAACGCCGCGGTCAGCACGAACAGCCCGGTGCCCGGATCCAGGTAGCCGGCCTCGCCGGCGTCGAGCGCTGCCGCGTGTGCGGCCAGCACCGCCGCCCGGTGCGGGTGGTCGGCCGGCAGCCGCGCCGGATGCGGTTCGGTGAGCGGGCGGTCCGCCAGCGGCAGACGCCGCCCCCGCTGCCGTGCCATGCCGGTGACCTTACGCAGGCCGCCGGTGTGGTAACACTCGTGGGTCCCACCGCGTCATGACGGCGCGGCCACCGACCCGAACGGACCGCCGATGACCGCGTACGCCCTGCTGATCCACCCGTCGGCGAACCGGGTGTACGCCGAGTCGGCGGTCGGGCTGGCCGCCGCCGAGCTGACCGTCTTCGGCGGCCGGGCTCTCGGCGGCCGGCTCGCCGACGTCACGGTCACCACGATCGGCGGGCTGCCGTACGTCACCTTCACCGGCGTCGATTTGACCGACCGGGACCTGTCCGTGCTGGCCAACCTGTCCGCCCGGTACGCGTTCTTCGCCTGCGACGGCGATCTGCTGCGGCCGCTGGAGGTGACCGGCCGGGACCGCTTCGACAGCGACCTGATCACCATCCCGAAGTACGCCGGCAAGACCAACGAGCAGTTCACCAAACTGCTGCTGAACGTGACCGCGCTGGCCACGACCGACCGGGCCGGTGGCGCTGGGACCGGCGGGACCAGCGGGACCGCCGTTGCCGTCGGGGCGGCGGCCGGCCCGTTCGGCCCGGACTCGCCGCCGCTGCGGGTCCTCGACCCGATGTGCGGCCGGGGCACCACGCTCAACCAGGCGATGATGTACGGCTGGCACGCCGCCGGGGTGGAGATCGACGGCAAGGACTTCGAGGTGTACGCCAACTTCATCCGTACCTGGTTGAAGCACAAGCGGCTCAAGCACTCGGCCGAGATCGCCCCGGTGCGGCGCAACCGGGCCGTACTGGGCCGACGGCTGGCGGTCACCCTGGCGGCCAGCAAGGACGACCACCGGGCCGGGCGGACCGTCGACCTGACGATGGTGCACGCCGACACCCGCCGCAGCCGGGAGGTGTTCCGGGCCGGCAGCTTCGACGCGATCGTCACCGACGCGCCGTACGGGGTGCAGCACGGCACCCGCGGTCAGGCGGACCGGTTGACCCGCGATCCGTTGGGTCTGCTGGCTGAGGCGTTGCCGGGGTGGGTGGCACTGCTGCGCCCCGGCGGGGCGCTCGGTATCTCCTGGAACACCCTGGTCGCCGCCCGCGACGAGCTGGCCGCGCTGCTGGTCAAGGCGGGCCTGGAAGTGGCCGACGGTCCGGGGTACGGCGGCTTCGCCCATCGGGTCGACCAGGCGATCGTCCGGGACCTGATCGTGGCCCAAAGAGCCTGACAAACGCCAATTCCTGACACGATCGACAGTTCGTCAAAAACGGACAACATGATCGACAATGTGACCAGCATCACACTTCGATATCGACGGCTCTCTTCATTGCTCTGCCGCTCCTTGATACTTTCTGAATAGCACATGCCGGCAAGCAGATGCGCGCACCACAGGAATCACCATCCGACAATGCGTCGGCTCAGCAAACCACAGTTTGTCCAGCATCCGACGCCAGTGCCACAAAAGCGCCGACCGGTGACCCACGGGGGATTATCGTGACCTTCGAGCTGTGGAATCCCACTACCTACGATGCACTGCGGCGTCAACTCATCCCGTCATTCGACCTGTTGTACGGCAGCGCGTCCAGCGCGGTGCAGATGTCGGTGCCGGGCCACGCACGGATCCTGGATCTGGGCGCAGGGACCGGGCTGCTCAGCGCAGCGCTGATCGCCCGCATCCCCGAAGCAACGATCACTCTCGTCGACCATTCCGAACGGATGCTCGCACAGGCAAAACAACGGTTCGACAGTGCCCATCGGGTCAGTTTTGCCGTTCAGGGACTGATGGATCCGTTGCCGGCGGGGCCGTACGACGCAGTTGTTTCCGGCCTAGCTATCCACCACCTCGAGCATCACGAGAAACAAACGCTGTTTGGTCGCCTACCCGACATTCTGCGGCCGGGTGGGATCTTCGTCAACGTCGAGCAGGTCCTCGCGCCCACACCGCGACTGGAGGAGATGTACGACCGGCAACACGAAGGCCACGTACACGCCGCCGGAACGCCTGCCGACGAATGGGCGGCCGGCCGCGAACGGATGAAGCACGACATCTGCATCGACGTCGAAACTCAACTCGGCTGGCTCCGCGCCGCCGGCTTCGACACCGTGGACTGCCTGGCCAAGGACTGGCGATTCGCCACCTACGCCGGGTGGCTGGCGTCGTGACCGCTGCCGGGCTCTACCAGGCCGTCCGCGACGTGGCCGGCCGTCGACCCGACGCCGTGGCGGTACGCACCACCGACGGTGCGTCCGTGACGTACCGCGAACTCGTCGAGACGACCGACCGGGTCGCCGCCGGCCTCCCCGCGCACGGCGTCGCGGCTGGCGACACCGTCGCCGTGGTGCTGCGCAACAGCATCGGGTACGTCTGCCTGATCCTGGCGGTGGCCCGGCTCGGTGCCCGCTACGTACCGCTGATGGCGAACTTCGACGACGCCGGGGTGCGGACCGCTCTCGACCGGGCACGCCCCACCCTGCTGGTCACCGACGGGCACCGCCGGATCCCCGCCGACGGCCCGGCCACTGTCGACCTCGACACGCTGACCGCCTCGACGCCCCGGCCGGAGCCCACCGCAGAGCCCACCGCGGACTCCACCGCCTCGGCGGCCACCGCCATATTCCGGCTACTATGGACCTCCGGCTCGACCGGCTTCCCGAAGATGATGGCCTGGCGGCAGGACCGCTTCGTCACCGAACGGCGCCGCTGGCTGGCCGACACCGGGATCCGCTCCGACGACGTCTTCTTCTGCCGCCACACCCTGGACGTGGCGCACGCCACCGACCTGCACGTGTTCGCGGCGCTGCTGTCCGGTGCGCAACTGGTGCTCGCCGACCCGCACGCGCCGGCCGGCACGCTGCTGACCCAACTGGCCGCCCACCAGGCGACCGTGACCAGCGCCCTGCCGCAGCACTACGCCGACCTGGTCGCCGCCGCCCGGCACCATGGCCGGTTCCCGCTGCCGGTGCTGCGCCGCCCCCTGTGCGGTGGTGCCTATCTCAGCCCGACGATCGTCCGGGACGCCGCCGACGTGCTCGGCGTACACATCCGGCAAATCTACGGCTCGACCGAGTTCGGCCTGGCGCTGGGCAACATGGACGACGTACCGCAGACCGACACCGCCATGGTCCCGGTCCGTGGGGTCGGCACCCGGCTGGAACCCTTCGTGCCCGGCCACCCCGACGTCGGGGAGCTGGTCCTCTACTCGGACTGCACCAGCGAGGGGTACGTCGACGCGCCGCAAGCCAACGCCCGTACCTTCCGCCGGCCCGAGTTCTGGACCGGGGACGTCGCCGAACGCAACCCCCAGGGCGGCTACCGGATCCTGGGCCGGGTGTCCGAGACGCTGGCCACCCCCGCCGGGCCGCTGCCGGCGCCAGTGCTCGACACCGAACTCGGCGCGGCCGAGGCAGTGGCACAGGCCGTCAGTCTGGCCGTGCACCCCGGCGACTACCGCGACGCGGTCGCCGTGGCCGTCGCCCCGGCAGACGGGCACTCCGACGACGAGGCCGTCAAGGCCGTCGAGGAACTGCTCGCCCGGCACGGGCTGACCGGCTCGGTGCACCTCGTCGCCGCGATGCCCCGTACCCCGGTCGGCAAGATCGACAAACCGTTGCTCCGCACGCGACTCGGGCTGGCCGGGGGCAGCCAATGACCCGGCACCCGGACCACGGTCACGGACCGGCCCTGGTCACGCGGGGTCACGGACCGGCCCTGGTCATGGTGCCCGGGCTGGCCGCCACCGCCGCGTTCTTCTCCGACGCGGTGGCCCGGCTCGCCAACCGCCACCGGGTGGTCGTCGTCGAACTGCCCGGACACGGCGACAACGCCACCGCCGACCGTCCGGCCAGCCTCACCCGCGCCGCCGAGGACCTGCACACCACAATCGAGAAGCTCGACCTGACCGACGTCACCCTGCTGGGCTGGTCGCTCGGCGCGACCGTGGCCTACGGCTACCTGGAGCAGTTCGGGGCTGCCCGGATCCGGGCCCTGGTGTCGGTCGAGCAGACCCCACGGCTGCTGCGCGACGACGACTGGCCGTACGCGGCCTTCGGCAACCTCGACGCCGCCGGGGCCGACGCCGTCCTGGCCAGCGTGACCGACGACTACCCCGCCTTCGCGGCCGGGCTGGTCCGCGGCTCGTTCGCCGCCGGCACCGACGCCGACCAGACGACGCTGGCCGGCCTCATCGACGAGACCCGCCGGTGCGACCCGGACGCCGTACGGGCACTGCTCGCCGAGGCGCTCACCGTGGACTGGCGCGACCGGCTGCGCCGGATCAGCGTACCGACGCTGCTCGTCCACGGAGCGCACAGCCAGGTCTACCCCGGCGACGTCGGCGGGTGGCTGCGCTCGGCGATACCGGCGTCCCGGCTGGAGGTGTTCACCGGCAGCGGCCATCTGCCGTTCGTCGAGGAACCTGACCGGTTCGCGGACCTCGTGTCGACCTTCGTCGACCACCCGGTGGCCACCTGAGCCACCCGCCCGGGACCCCGCCGGCCGAGGACCCGCACCACACCGCAAGGGAGAGGGCATTGACCGATCGCACGGCCGCGCCCAGTACGGCGCGGCGCCTCAGCTGGATCTACCCCGACCGGGGCACCGCCTGGCTACGGCAGGCCGAGCAGGACGCGGTCTGGGGGCCGTACCAGGCGGTCGCCGCCGACCTGGGCCTAAATTTCACGGTGAACAAGCCCGAGGAGGTCGCGGTCGACGCGACCGACCCGGGCCAGCCCAAAGTCTGGCTCAACGGTGAGCCGGTCACCCCGGCCGACACCATCTTCGTCACCTCGCTGTACTCCCTGCCGCACCAGACCCAGGACGTGTGCAACCAGGTGTTCCTGTTCACCATCCTGGAACGACTCGGCTTCTACCTGCCGATCCCACCGGCACTGTCCTACATCGGTGAGGACAAGCTGGCCAGCGTGGTGCACCTGGCCGGCAGTCCGATCCCGCTGCTGCCGACGATCCGGGTGGGCAGCGGCCGGGAGGCGATGGCCGGTCACAGCGACGCCGCGCTCGCCGCGCTGCCGTTCCCGTTGATCGTCAAACCTGCCTACTGGGGCATGGGCCTGGGCATCTCGGTGGTACACAACATGAACGACCTGAAGGGTCTCATCGGACTCGCCGGTGGCTCGGACACCGCGCTGGTCGCCCAGCCCTACCTCAAGGTGGTACGCGAACAGCGGGTGTACGTCGTCGACGGGCAGGCACACACCGTGCTGTACGGCTACAAGGACGGCTACTGCCTGGCCGTCACCAAGGCCAGCGGGGGCCGGCACGAACGCGGCTACTCCGCTCTGCCGCCGGAGCTCGCCGACGCCGTCGCCTACGTCGCCGAACGGCTGCCCACGCCGTACTTCACGCTGGACTTCCTCTTCGACGGCGAGCGGCACTGGGTGTCGGAGATCGAACTCGACGGCGCGGTCGCGTTCAACGGCATTCCCGAGCAGGACGCCGCCGCCCGGGCGATCGTCCGGGCCCGGTTCGAGGCGTACCTGGCCGGGCACGCCCGGTGGCACGCCGCCGGTGACGACCAGTCGCGTCGGCGGCCGGGATGATCGGCGCGGTGCCCTGGGACGCGCTGCGCGACCAGGCCCGACGCAACGCCGCCGCCGGTGCCCCGGCCGTGCCGGGCACCGCCACCGGACTCGCCGACCTGCCGGTCACCGGACCGGACGAGATCTTCGCCGTATCGCACGCAGTGACCCGGCGGACCGGTGCGCTGCTGCTGTCCAGCGGCGGCACCACCGGGCAGCCCAAGCTCACCTACGTCGCGTACCACCAGGCCATCGACCGGCTGCTGCGGCAGTGGCGACCGCTGGTCGGCGGTGACCTCCTGCTCAACCTGTTCACCCCCGGCCGGCTGTGGGCGTCGCACTACTACATGCAGGAGCTGGCCGGACGCTGCGGTGCCGACGTGGCACCGTTCGGTCCGATCACCCCGGAGGAGGTCGACGGCTGGCTGCCGACCCTGAGTCGGCTCGGCGTCAACGCGGTCGCCGGCACCCCGACGGCCCTGGCCGACCTGGCCCGGGGCGTACTCGACGCGGGCGCGGCCACCCCGATCGAAAAGATCATCTGGATGGCCGAGCCGTGGACCGAGGAGAAGGCGACCATCGTGCGGAAGGCGTTCCCGCAGGTCCAGCTCTGGGGCAACTACGGCTCGGTCGAAACGTACGTCATCGCCACGAACACCCCGGCGTGCGACACCTCGGTGCTGCACCTGATGCCCGACCAGGTGCTCGAGCCCGACGACGACGGCGCCCTGCTGTCCAGAGTGGGTGACGGCTGGACGGTGCCGACCGTCCGGTACCGGCTCGGCGACCGGGTCGCGGCGGCGGCCTGCGGCTGCGGCCGACCGGACGCGCTGCGGGTGCTGGGCCGCGCCGACGACGCGATCAAGCTGCACGGCGCGCTGGTCGGCATCGGTACGGTGCTGGACATCGTCCGCGCCGCACCAGGGGTACGCGACGCACAGCTGCTGCTGCGGCGGGCCGCCGGTGAACGCCACTCGGTCAGCGCGGTGACCGTGCACTACACCGGAGACGCCGACCCGGCGGCGGTACGCACCCGGCTGCTGCATCAGTTCTACGACCTGGGCGTCGTCGCCCAGCACCATCCGACGGCGATCGCCGTCGAACAGGTGCCGCGGCTGCGCCGGGTGGACCGCACCAACAAGATCCCCCCGATGATCTGGCTGGAGCCGACCGGATGACGACCGTGAGCGAGCCGAAGCTGCTGACGAAACTGCGCGGCAACCCGTGGGCGGTGCTGGCCGTCCTGTCGCTGGCGTACTTCCTCACCCAGCTCGACGTGGCGGTGCTCGCCGTCGCGGTGCCCAGCATCATGGCCGACCTCGACGCGTCGGCCGACCAGGTGGTGTGGTCGCTGAGCGCCTACATCTTCCTGCTGGCGATGGCTCTGATCACCGCCGGCCGGCTCGGCGACCTCTACGGCCGCCGGCGGATCTTCCTGCTCGGGGTCGCCGTCTTCACCGCCGCCAGTGTCGCCGCCGGCCTGGCCCAGGGGCCCGGCCAGCTGATCGCCGCCCGCGCGGTGCAGGGCCTCGGCGCGGCGCTGCTCACCCCGCAGACCCTCGCCCTGCTGATGGAGGCGTTTCCCCCGGACCGCCGGGGCACGGCGTTCGGCATCCGGGGTGCGGTCGGCGGGATCGCCGCGATCAGCGGACCGGCCGCCGGCGGGGTGCTGGTCAGCACCCTCGACTGGCGGTGGATCTTCTGGCTGAACCTCCCGCTCGGGTTGCTCATGCTCGTGGTCGGCCGGCTGGTGTTGCCCGAGGTCGCGCAACGCGTCCGCCGCCGGCTCGACGTGCCCGGTGTGGTGCTGGCGTCGGCAGCGCTGTTCTGCCTGGCGTTCGGCATCAGCCAGGGCGAACGGTACGGCTGGAACGCCGGCATCTGGGCGACGCTCGGTGTGTCCGGGCTGTTCGTGGCGGCCTTCCTCACGCAGCAGCGCCGCCGCCAGGACCGGGAGCCGCTGGTGCCGTTCACCCTGTTCCGGCGACGCAACTTCCCGCTTATGAACGGCTTCTCGCTGACCACCTCCGGCACCGTGATCGGCCTGGTGCTGGTGCTGTCGCTGTACTTCCAGCAGGTGCTCGGCCTCGACGCGTGGGCCGCTGGGCTGATGATCGTGCCGGCGTCGCTGTTCTCCACCCTGCTCGACCCGGTGGCCGGCAGACTCGCCGACCGGGTCCAGGGCCGCTACCTGCTGCTGGTCGGGGCGGCGGCCACTGTCGCCGGCATGGCGTGGGCGGCGATCGAGATGCGCGACGGTGCGACGTGGACGGCGTTCGTCGCCCCGATGTGCGTCATCGGTGTCGGCAACGCGTTCCTGTTCACCCCGCTGGCGGTGGTCGCGTTGTCCGACGTCGAACAGCAGCAGGCCGGCGCCGCGTCCGGGGTGCTGATCACCTCGTTGCAGATCGGTTCGATGCTGGGTGCCGCGGCCGTCGGCACCCTGCTGCACAGTCAGATCGGCGAGGTCGTCACCGTCGGGGCGGCCCGCGCGGCGATGCTGCTGCTGGCCGGGGTGGCCGTGCTGGGCGGTATCGCCTGCCTGGTCGCCGGCCCGAACCTGACCAGGACGACATCGCAACCGTGACGGCGGTCGCCCCCGACGTTGGCGGTTCGACCCACTGGCCGGCCAGCGGCGCGGATCAGCTCGAGGGAACCGTCATTGTCGTCACGTCGGCCCCGAGACAACCATGTGGGTTCCCTCGGCGGCGGAGCACCGACTGGCGCCCCCGTCTCCCGCCACTATCAACATATAGCGCATAGGGGGTCTTGCGGCAAGACCCGGGTCGTCGCGCACAATCGCGTTCCTACGCCAGTTCTCCGGCATTTGCCAACCGCTGGACGCTGCGCTTTTTCGCCGACCCGAGAATGGAGCTGATCGAGGTGCGCCCGCTGACCACCAGCGCTTTCGATCTCCCCGACCGGCTGCACGCCAAGGCCGACCCGAAACTGATCGCCGACGACGAACGGCATTTCGCGGCGATCGCACACCGCCTGGAACAACTTTCCGCCGACCTGTCGCAGCGGCTCGACGCGGCCCGTAGGGCACCGGCCGGCAAGGGCCGGCGGGCGGTGGACCGCGACCAGGAGGTCCGCCGACTCACCGTACGGCTGCGGGCGCTGCGCCGGTTCGGCCTCGACCTGTGCCTCGGCCGGATGGTCCCCGACGCCAGTGCCAACGCCGCCGGCTCGGACGGCGGCGGCGGTGGCGCCGGTGCCGACGGCGGACCGGTGTATGTCGGACGGCAGGGGCTGACCGACGACACCGGCCGTCAACTGCTGCTCGACTGGCGTTCCCCCGCCGCCGAGCCGTTCTTCGGCGCCACCCACGGCAACCCGATGGGCCTGGCCAGCCGTCGGCGTTACCGCTGGACGATGGGCCGGATCAGCGACTACTGGGACGAGGTGTTCAGCGCCGACGCGCTCGACGGGCACGCCGCCCTCGACGAGCAGTCGGCCTTCATCGCCAGCCTCGGCGGGCACCGGTCGGACCGGATGCGCGACGTGCTGGCCACCATCGCCGCCGACCAGGACGCCATCATCCGCGCCGGCTCGTCGGGTGCCCTCGTCGTCGACGGCGGACCCGGCACCGGCAAGACCGTCGTCGCCCTGCACCGCACCGCGTACCTGCGCTACCACGACCCCCGACTCGGCCAGCGTCGCGGCGGGGTGCTGTTCGTCGGACCGCACCAGCCCTATCTGGCGTACGTCGCCGACGTCCTGCCCAACCTCGGCGAGGACGACGTGCAGACCTGCACCCTGGCCGGCCTGGTCGCCGAGGGTGCAGGCGCAGCGGCCGAACCCGACCCTGAGGTGGCCCGGCTGAAGTCGTCGGCGCGGTGGGAGGCGGCGGTCGAGGCGGCCGTCCGGTTCTACGAGGAGCCGCCGCAGACCGCGACGACGGTGGCCGCCGGTTGGACCGAGCTGACCCTCACTCCCGGCGACTGGGCCGACGCGTTCGCCGCACCCGGGCCGGGTGTGCCGCACAACGAGGCCCGCGACCAGATCATGGACGAACTGCTGACCATTCTGGTCGGCCGCTACGACGGCGACGAGCCGGAAGACCAGGTCCGCGCCGCACTGGAACAGAACCGGTCGCTGCGTACTGCGGTCAACCGGGCCTGGCCGCTGCTCGACCCGGCCGACATCGTCGCCGACCTGTGGTCGGTCCCCGCCTACCTGCGCCGGTGCGCGCCGTGGCTCGACCCGGCCGAGATCCGTACGCTGCAGCGCGCCGACCCTCGGGCCTGGACGGTCGACGACCTGCCGCTGCTGGACGCGGCCCGGCTGCGCCTGGGCGACGCGCAGGCGTCCGACCGCGAGCGGCGGCACCGGGCGGCGGTGGCCATCGAACGGGTCCACCGGGCCCGGGTGATCGACGACCTGCTCGACGCGCACAGCTACGACGACGGCGAAGGCGTCCTGGCGATGCTGCGCCACCAGGACCTGCAGGAAACGCTGATCGACGAGACGGGCGGGCCGGACGCCGACCCGGATGCGTTGGTCGGCCCGTTCGCGCACATCGTGGTCGACGAGGCGCAGGAGTTGACCGACGCGCAGTGGCAGATGTTGCTGCGCCGCTGCCCGTCGCGCAGTTTCACCATCGTCGGTGACCGCGCCCAGGCCCGGCACGGCTTCACCGAGTCGTGGCCGGACCGACTCGCCCGGGTCGGCCTGGACCGGGTCGACGTCGCCACGTTGACGGTCAACTACCGGACGCCGGCCGAGATCATGGCGTACGCCGAACCGGTGATCCGCGCCGCGTTGCCGGATGCCAACGTGCCGACCTCGGTCCGGCACGGCGGCGTCCCGGTCACGCAGCGGCCGGTCGCCGACCTGCGGCAGATCCTGGACGGCTGGCTGGCCGACCACGTCGACGGCACGGTCTGCGTGATCGGCGTACCGCCGGTCGATGTCGCCGCCCTGCCGGCGACGCCCCGACTCCGGTCGCTGACCCCCGAGCTGGCCAAAGGGCTCGAGTTCGACCTGGTGGTGGTGGTCGACCCGGCGTCGTTCGGCGACGGGGTCACCGGCGCGGTCGACCGGTACGTGGCGATGACCCGGGCCACCGGGCGACTGGTCGTACTGACCGACCAGGGACCGGATGCTCCCGGCCGCCCGGCGGTGGCGGTAGGCCCGGAGGCGAGCGTGTCGGAGGTCAGGCCCTTGCTCTGATGCCGTCCAGGGCCATGGTCAGCACCCGGTCGCGCTGGGCCTCCTGCACGAAGTTGGCCCCGCTGACGCCGTTGACCAGGAACAGCACGTCGTCGAAGGTGACGTCGGCGCGGGCCGCTCCGGCGCGCTGGGCGCGTTCGAGCAGCGGCCGACCGGCCGCGTGGATGATCTCCCGGCCGGAGACGAACATCGCCTCGTTGTGGGCGATCGCGTCGTACACGGCCTTCTTGGTCGTGGCGTAGCTGACGAACTGGCGCAGCCAGCTTTCCAGCGCGTCCCACGGGTCGAGGTGGTCGAGATCGGCGGCGGTCCGGGCCAGGGTCTGCACCTCGTCGAGGTAGGCGGCCTCGAACAGGTGCTGGCGGGTCGGGAAGTTGCGGTAGAGGGTGGCGATGTTGACCCCGGCGCGTCGGGCGATGCCCTCCAGGGAGGCCCCGGAGCCGTCGGCGGCGAACGCCTCGCGGGCGGCCGCCAGGAGGGCGTCGAAGTTGCGGCGTGCGTCGGCCCGCTGCGGTCGGCGCACGGTCATGCGCGACTCGGGCTCGGTGGCGGCCATCACAGTCCCTTCGGCGGTACGCGATTGCAAAACGCAGGCACCGCTGCGCTAAAGTCAAGGAACCCCTTCGGTACGCGAGGCTGTTCTCACTCTAGCCAGCGGTGGTCACCCGACCCCGCATCTCCCCGACAAGTCAGGAGCCACCATGAGCACGGTCGGTTTCATCGGCAGCGGCAAGATCGGCGGCACGCTCGCCCGGCTCGCCGTGGACGCCGGACACGACGTCGTCCTCAGCAACAGCCGGGGACCGGACACCCTGCGGGACCTGGTCACCCAGCTCGGACCGCAGGCGCGCGCCGCCACGCCCGGCGAGGCCGCCCGCGCCGGGGACGTCGTCGTGGTGACGACCCCATTCAAGGCCTACCTCGATGTCCCCGTCGCGCCGCTGCGCGGCACAGTCGTCATCGACACCATGAACTATTACCCGGAACGCGACGGCCACTTCCCCGAACTCGACGCCGGCCGGACCACCACCGGCGAACTGCTCCAGGCCCACCTGCCCGAGTCGTTCGTCGTCAAGGCGTTCAGCAACATCTTCTTCAAACACCTGGCCACGCTCGGCCGGCCCGCCGGCGCCGCCGACCGCAGCGCCATCGCCATCGCCGGTGACGACCACAACGCGAAGGCCACCGTCGCCGCCCTCATCGACACAATCGGCTACGACGTCCACGACGCGGGCGCCCTCGCCGACAACCGCCGGTTCGGCCCCGGTACGCCGGCCCACCACGCCTACCTCGACCCGGACGGCATGTTCGCCGCCCCCGGCCGGCCAGCCAGCGCGGCCCGGCTCGCCGAACTCCTCGACAGCAACTGACCGGCCGCCAGCCGGCTAGCAGCCGGCTAGGAGACTCCGTGCCGACCTGCGTCAGGCCACCAGGCCACGACGATAGGCGTAAATCACTGCTTGGACGCGGTCACGCAGATCCAGCTTGGTAAGAATGCGCGAGACGTACGTCTTGACGGTCTCCTGGCTGATCACCATGGCCGCGGCGATCTCGCTGTTCGACAGGCCGTCGGCCATCAGCCGCAGCACCTCCAGCTCGCGCGGGGCCAGCGGGACCTCACCCGACGGGTCAGCGACCGGGCGGACCCGTTCCGCGTACCGGCCCACCAGACCGCGGGTCACCTCCGGAGCGAGCAGCGCCGCACCGGAGGCGACCGTGCGGATGCCCTGGAGCAGCTGGGCCGGGGGCGCGTCCTTGAGCAGAAATCCGCTCGCCCCGGCGCGCAGCGCCTCGTACACGTACTCGTCGAGGTTGAACGTGGTCACCACGAGCACTTTGACCGGCGCCGCCACCCCCGCGCCCGCCAGCATGCGGGTGGCGGCGATGCCGTTCAGGACCGGCATCCGCACGTCCATCACCACCACGTCCGGGCGCAGCCGGCCAGCCAGGTCAACCGCCGTCTGCCCGTCGCCGCACTCCCCCACCACCTGCAGGTCGGGCTGCGCGCCGATGATCGTGGCGAACCCGGTACGGACCAACGCCTGGTCGTCGCAGACCAGGACCCGCAGCGGCACCGTCATGACGGATCCCCTGCGGGGATCCGGGCGCGGACCACGAACCCGCCGCCGGGCCGCCGTCCGGCGCTGAACTTTCCGCCGAGCGCACCCACCCGCTCACGGAGACCGGCGAGGCCACGCCCGCTGCCACCCGGTGACGCGGCGCTCGACCCTGTGCCGTCGGTGTGAACTTCCACAGTGACCTCCCGCACGTCGTAGCGCACCTGGACCACGGTTCGGCCGCCGTGGTCGTGTTTCAAGGCGTTCGTCAACGACTCCTGGACGACCCGGTACGCTGCGGCCTCGGCGCTTCCGGCCACCTCGGGTGGCCTGCCCTGCTGCGTGAACTCCACCGGCTGCCCGCCTTGCCGGGTTTGTTCAACGAGCGAGGCGAGCGAGTAGAGCGCGCCAACGGAACCGTTCGGACCGGTGTCGCCGTCCGCCGACGTGCGCGCCCCGGTTCCGTGATCCGGATTGAGCAGGTCAAGCAGGTGCCGCAGGTCCCCGACGGCTCGCCGGCCGGTGTCGGTGATCGCGGTCAGGCTCTCATCGAGACGCTTCGGGACAGCGGTCAGATATCGTGCCGCCTCAGCCTGCACCACCATCGCGGTCACGTGATGCGTCACCACGTCGTGCAACTCCCTGGCGATCCGGGTACGCTCCGCAGCCCGGGTACGCTCCGCGACATGCCGCCGGTGATCCGCCTCGGCGGCTCGCGACATCCGCAGCCACGACCCGACGCCCCAGGCGAAGGCCAACGCCAGGTAGAAGGTCCCGAACCCGATCACCCCCTCGGTCGAGCCGTGCCGGTGCAACGCGACGGCCAGCACCACGTACCCCACCGTGGCCACCGCGACAGTGGTGCGTCGGTGGCGGCCCAGGTGCAGCCCCGCGCTCAGCAGTGCGATCGGCAGGGCCATACCGGCAACCGTGTGATAGAAGCGCAGCTGATCGATCGCGAAGCCGAGCGCCACCAGACCGAGGCAGAGGGCCGGCAGGCGCCGTCGCACCACGAGCGGCAGACACTCCAGCGCCAGCACCACGCCGGTCAGCCCGTCGAACGGGCGACTGGGCAGGTCACCGAGCTGTGTTCCACGACTGTGCAGCGCGGGCACCAGCGACGCGACCACGAGCAGCAGCGCGAGCGGCAGATCTCGGACCACGACGTCGGACCGCCGCCACAGCTCCGGCAGGCCCCGGAGATCGATCACCGGGCGACTGTAGCGTTCGTCTTGGCCCGACGCGGGACGATGTGACCGCGGCGACGCGCGAGCCACAGAAAGAACACAGTCAGCGCCACCCCGGCGCCGACCGTGTAGAGGCTGCCCTCCGGCCCGAAATCGCCACCGGTCAGCAGATCCGGACCCGACGTCGTCGCTTCCAGCAGCCCTTGCGGCTCTCCGTTGCCGGAGACCACCGTGCCGAAAATGCCGGCTGCGACGAAGTTCCAGCCAAAGTGCAACCCGATCGGCACCCACAGATTCCGGGTGGCCGCATAGCAGGCGGCGAGCATGAAGCCGGCCGAGATCACGATGGCGACCGCGCCCCACAGCCCGGCGTCCGGATTGCCCAGATGGAACAGACCGAACAGCACCCCGGTCAGCACCAAGGTGAACCAGGTGCCGAGTCGTTCCTCGACGATCCGGAACAACACGCCACGGAAGAGTAGCTCCTCGGTCACCGAGGCGGCCGCCATGAGACCGAGCAGGCCGGCGGCGCCGCTCACCGAGCCCAGGCCGTGCACGTGGTAGCCGCCGAGGAGGGCGATGTTGGCAATGACGGCGCCGAACATCCCGGCCCCGATCAGCACCCCCACGGCGGTTCTGACGACTGCCCCGGAAGCAGCCACCTCGACGGGGGCGCGCTGTTCGGTGCGCCGCACCACCCACCGGTAGACAAGGACGGCGGCGACGCAGGTCACGACACCGATGAGCAAGGTGAGCCAGGCGTTGTCCTGCAATGCAGCGGCGCTGCCGCCACCGACGAAGGCGACTGCCCCGACGGCCACCAACTGTTTCACCAGACGCACGAGGATTCCCTTAACCAGGCCGCGACCTGGGTGCCGCGGCTACGACGAAAACGCTATGGCTGCGACGGACAGCCCGCTTCACCCCGCAGTGGACACTTACCGGTAGCTCGCACGGGGGACACGTCCGCCGGGCGACTCGACGTGCCGATCGGTGGCAGGCGTAGATTCGGCGGTCGATGGCCACCTGTGACGATGTCCGCCGGGAACTCGCCGCCTTCGCCGACCCGCGTCGCGCGGAGCAGGCGCGCCGGTTCCTGCAGATGCAACCCGGTGGGTACGGCGAGGGCGACCGGGCGATCGGCGTACCCGTGCCGGACCAGCGCCGGGTGGCCGGTCGGTACTGGCGTGACCTGTCACTGGCCGAGACGACCCGGCTGCTGACCAGCGAGGTACACGAGGAACGGCTGACCGCGATCTTCATTCTGGTGCGGATGTTCGACAAGGGCAGGCAGCGGCAGCGGGCCGCCATCGTCGACACCGTGCTGGCGCACACCGACCGGATCGACAACTGGGACCTGGTCGACTCGTGTGCCCCGTACATCGTCGGGCCGTGGCTGCTCGACTCCGACCGCTCGGTGCTGGACCGGCTGGCCGCCTCGGAGCTGGTCTGGGACCGGCGGATCGCGATCATGGCGACGTTCGCCTTCATCCGGGCCGGGGACTTCGACTGGACGTTGCGGCTGGCCGAGCGGCTGCTGCACGACCCGCACGACCTGATCCACAAGGCCGTCGGCTGGATGCTGCGCGAGGTCGGCAACCGCGACCGTACGGTGGCCGAGCAGTTCCTGACCCGGCACCAACGCGACATGCCGAGGGTGATGCTGCGGTACGCCATCGAGAAGTTCGAGCCGCAGCGTCGCGCGGCGTACCTCGCCGGTACGGCCTGACCGGTGGTGTCCGACTCCCCTGCCTCGCCTGATCCGCGGGGCATTCGGGTCGCCTACGACACCGTGGCCGGCGACTACGCGGCCCGCATGCCGGACACCCGGGTTGAGGCACCGCTGGATCTCGCCATGATCGACACCTTCGCCGAGGCGGTCCGCTCCGGCGTTGACCCGCTGGTGCTCGACGCAGGCTGCGGTGCGGGTCGGATGAGCCGGTATCTCGCCGACCGGGACTGTCAGGTGGTCGGGGTCGACCTGTCACCAGGCATGATCGCCATGGCCCGCCGCGACCACCGAGGGCTGCCGTTCGCCGTCGGCTCGCTGGCCGACCTTCCGTTCCCAGACGAGCTGTTCGGCGGCGTACTGCTGTGGTATTCGACGATCCACACGCCACCGGCCGGTCAGGGCCGCGTCTTCGCCGAGGCGGCCCGGGTGTTGCGCCCGGGAGGCCACCTGCTCGTCGGGTTCCAGGCCGGACACGGCACGCGCGACGTCGCCCCGACGTACCGCAGGTTCGGCCACGAGATCGTGCTGGAACGGCACCTCGTGAGCACGGACCAGGTCGCCGCCTGGATCGAGACTGCCGGGTTGCGTGAGGTGTGCCGCCTGGTGCGCCGCGCCCAGGGTGCCGAACGCGACGACCAGGCGGTCCTGCTGGCTACGGTGCGGTGACCGTCGGCTGCCCGCCCGACCCCGTGGTCCGGGCGGGCAGCCGACGCGGTCGCGGCGACGTCATTCGCAGAAAACCTTCACCTTGGCGTCGGGCTGGTCGACGTCGACGGTGAGGTCGTCGAGCTGCTCGACCAGATCCTCGATGTGCTGCGGCTTGAGCTGGGTGAGGTCGATCGGCACCCCCGACTTGCCCAGCTCGGCGTTGACGTGGGCGAGCGCCTGCGGCGGGATCAGGCTGGTGAGCCGCACGCCGGCGCGCAGCAGCTGCAGCGGGACCCGTACGTTGATCCGGCCCGGCCCGTCACCGCCGGAGCCCTCAGCCGAGTCCACGACGACCCGCAGGTACTTCGGTCGGGCCTTCGGACGGGTTGCGCCGGCAGGCGACGGCTCGGGCTGCTCCCGGTCGAGGGCGTCCATCAGCTGCTCGGCCTCGGCGGCGGTGATCTTGCCTTCGGCCAGCATCTCCAGGATCTGGCGGCGTTGTTCGTCCATCTCGGGCTTCTCCTTCGCTGTCAACTGACACTGACCAGCAGGGCCGTGCGGCCCTGCACGAACTCGACGCGGGCGCCGGGCAGCGCCCACAGCAGACCTCCGGCGGCGCGCAGCGCACCGGTCGGGCTGATCCGGTACATCAGGCAGGCGATCAGGCCGCCGGCCAGGGCGATCGCCAGCAGTGGCGACAGCATCAGCAGCACCGGTAGGACCGGGATCCACAGCCGCCGTCGGCGACCGTCGCCCTGACGCCAGCGCACCGTCACCAGCTGCGGGATCATCGGGGACCGTCCAGCTCGGCCAGCGCCTGCCGGACGGTGATCTCGCCACGGCGCAGCCGGTCGACGACTTCGGCGCTGGCCGATGTCGGGCCGGTGTCGGCGATGTCGAGCTGCTCGACGAAATCGAGTTGCTCGGCGATCCGGTTCAGCCGGGATTTGACCGTCGGGTAGCTCACCCCGAAGATCCGCTCCATCTCCTTGATCGACCCGTGCGACCGGACGAACGCGGCGACGAAGACCTGGTCGTCGGCACCGAGCTGGGCCAGCTGCGGCGGGTCGAACTGGCCCTCGACGGCGACGCCGCTGTCGGTCAGCCGCACCCGCTCGACCACGAACGGCTGTCCGCGGGTCAGGTCGGTCAACTCCTGCCAGTCCACTGCTCGGCTCCCCCTGCTCTCGGCGATGTGCTCGCCACTCATTTGTACCTCACTTTTCTCGTCCGTACCACATCTTGATCTTAATTTTCTTGATGTTGATCTTGAATTCTCTTATTTCGACAGCTTGGCAGCCCACACATGCCACTGGCGGCGGATCCACCCGCCTGTCGGACGCGCGGGACGCGTCGACAGGTGAGGGATCCGCCGCCAGTCGCGGGGAGCGGGTCGAGGACCCAGTACGGTTACGGGCTGGCGCAGCTCACCGTCGGGCTCGACGGTGAGCCGGTGCCGAGGAACCCGAAGGTCGCCGTACCGCCGGCCGGCAGTTGGCCGTTGTAGTCGACGTTACGGACGGTCACGGTCGACCCGCTGACGCTCAGCGCGCCGTTCCAGCTCTGGCTGATGCCCTGACCACCGGCGAGGGTCCACCGGGTGGTCCAGCCGTTGATCGCCGCGCTGCCGGCCCGGACGGTGACCTCGCCCTGGAACCCGCCCGGCCACGAACCGATGGTCTGGTACGTCGCGGTGCACGCACCGGTCGCGGGCGGCGGGGTCGTCGGTCCGGGTGGTGGAGTGGTCGGACCCGGCGGAGGGGTCGTCGGGTCCGGACCCGGCGCGGCACCGAACTGGGTGAAGAAGTCCCAGGTCTCCCCCGGCGGCCAGGTCCGGGTGCCGCTGTCACCGGGAGCACCGTCCTGCGGTGCGGCGATGTGGCCACCGTCGAACGCCGCCCACACCACCGGGTAGCCGGCGCGGCAACCCGAGTAGGTGGTGGTGCGGTGGGTCAGGCTGCCGACCGCCGGCTCCGGCGGATTCTGCGGCGTACAACCGTTGTTGCGGACGAACCGGTCCCGCATCGCCCGGCCGCTGGCGATGACGTCGCTGACGCCGTGCGCCCCGAAGTACGCGATCGGCTGGGTGCCGCCGCTGCATCCGCTGAGTTCGCGGGGCGGACCGTACAGGGCCACCGCGCGGAACACGTCGGCCCGGGCACAGGCCAGGGCGTAGCTCATCGCAGCGCCGTAGCTGAAGCCGAGCGCGAACCGCTGCGTCGTCTCGATGCACAGGTTGGCGTCGAGTTGCCGCAGCAGGTCGTCGACGAAGGTGACGTCGGAGCCGCCGGTGTTGGCCCAGCCGTTGTCGATGCCCTGCGGGGCGACGAAAATCGTGCTGTTGTTGGCCAGCCGGCGCAGCCCGTAGTAGGACCAGACGTCCCGCTGCACGGTCTGTCCGGTGTCGACGTCGACCGCCGTGCCGCCCCACCAGTGGAAACCCAGGACCAGGCGGTACGGCTGATTCTGCTGGTAGTTGTCCGGCAGCCGCAGGATGTAGCTGCGGGTCCGGCCGCCGCTCTGGATCGTACGGGTGCCGCTGGCCAGCCCCGGCGCGCGGCCGCAACCGGCCGTCCCGGCGGTGATGCCGACGGTGTCGCCGGACGCGGCCGTTCTGGTGTCGGCTGCGGATGTGCGGGGGGCGGCAGCCGCCGCGCCCACGGTGGTGACGGTGAGCGCCGCGACCAGCAGTGCCGCGACACCGACCGGCCGGAACAAGGATCTGGGTCTACGCATCAGGATCTCCCAGTGACGCGGTGAGTGGAGACGGACGCGTCGGCTACGCGCGGGCCCAGCGCTGGTTGGCGTTGCCGTGGCAGGACCAGACGATCACCGCCGTGCCGTTGGCGGTCGCGTTGCCGTTGACGTCCAGACACAATGACGGGAACTGGACGCTGCTCACCGTGCCGTTGCCGTTGAGCGTCCACTGCTGGTTGGCGCCGCCGTGGCAGTCCCAGACCACGACCCGGGAGCCGTTGGTCGCGTTGCTCGGGATGTCCAGGCACTTGCCGAGGACCCGCAGCGTCTGGCCGTTCTGGGTGATCTGCTGGTTGGGGTTGCTGTGACAGTCCCAGATCAGCGTGCCGGTGCCGTTGGCGGTGTTGGAGTTGTCCAGGTCGAGGCAGCGGCCGGACGACTCGCTGCGCAGCCGGAACGTGGTCGGGGTCGGCGGGTCGACGGTGCCGCCGCCGCTGACCCGGTAGACCACCGTGCCGTGCGCCGGGACACTCGCCGAGATGTTGCCGGAGGTGGTCGAGGTGCCGTTGGTCCAGGCGTCGAGCAGGGTGAACGAGGAGCCGGACTTGCCGATCGCCGCCGCCGTGGTGGAGACCGTCGTGGTCGAGTTGCCCTGGTTGAACAGGGCGACGGCGACGTCCCCGTTGGCCAACCGCTTGGCCAGCACCCGCCGGGTGCCGTCGTGGGAGATCTGGACCGCCTGCAGGCCGAGGGAGTCCTGGTTGATCGCGACCAGGTTCTGGTTACGCAGGATGTTGAGTGTCGCCGTGCTGGCTGAGCGCAGGTCGTTGCCCATCATCAGCGGGGCGGCCATGATCGCCCAGAGCGCGAAGTGGCTGCGCATCTCGGTGTCGTTCATGCCGCCGTTGCCGATCTCCATCATGTCCGGGTCGTTGAACCCGCCGGGTCCGGCGTAGCCGGCCAGTGGCACGTTGACGTCGACGATGTTCTTGACGCCCATCGGGTAGCCGTTGGTCTGGCCGCTGTCCCACGTGTTGGTGATGTCCTCTGTGGTGCGCCAGAGGTTCGCCACGTCGCTCCAGTTGCGCTGCGGCCCGGTCTTCTCGTGGATGCTGTTGGAGTTGATGCTGTAGACGATCGGCCGGCCGGTGGAGGCGAGCGCGTCGCGCATTATGCTGAACCGGGCCACCTGGTCGTTGATGGTGCCGGTCGGCGAGCACCAGTCGTACTTCAGGTAGTCCACGCCCCAGGCGGCGAACTGCCGGGCGTCCTGATACTCGTGGTTGAGGCTGCCGGTGGCGCCGGGGAACGAGCCGAAGTACTGGGCGCAGGTCCGGTCCAGCGGCACCTGGTAGATGCCGAAGAGCAGGCCACGTGAGTGCAGGTAGTCGCCGAGGGCCTTCATACCGCTGGGGAACCGCTCCGGGTGGGCCTGCAGGTTGCCCTGCGCGTCCCGGTTCGGGTTGAACCAGCAGTCGTCGACGACGACGTACTTGTAACCGAGGTCGCGCAGGCCGTGGTTGACGATGGCGTCGGCCATCTGGCGGATCAGCGTCTCGTTGATGTTGCAGCCGAAGGTGTTCCAGGTATTCCAGCCCATCGGCGGCGTACGGGCGACCCCGTTGTCCAGCGCCTGCGCCGGGGTGGGGGCCACGCCCTCACTCGCCACGGTCGTCGCCAGCGTCATCGCGAGCACGCCCAGGACCGCGGTCAGCCACTTCTTGGGTTTCCACACGTGCGTCTCCTTGTCTACCGGTCGACGTCTACCGGCGTCGACCGGTGGCGGACGGAACATCGCCACGGTGGTCGGGGCGGCCGTCACCGGGGCGGACAGCCGATCACCGGCGCTCGGCCGGGTGGTGCGGCCGGTGACCTGCAGGCCGTCGGGTCGGGTCGGGTCCGGTCTGCTTCCGTGGTGCGGATACCGGGCGACGTCACGAAGGTGTCAGCAATGTTAACGCTGACATCGGTACGTGTAAATGAGTTGCCGTCGCCGGCATCGGACAGAACCGGTTCGCGCCGTCGCCGAACTGTTTCCGCCCGGTGCCGGCCCCGCGACCCGCCCTCCGGGTCCGGCAGCCGGGACGTGGTTAGCGATCACATTGCCGCGGTGACCGATGATCAGGCGGTGACGAACCCCGACGGGCCGTCGGTGCACCCGACGCCGCACTCGTTGACCACCCCGCCACTGTTCGCCGCGCTGGCCCCGGCCCGCAACGTCCTGATCGCCGGCGCCGGCGGCGGCTTCGACGTGTACGCCGGACTACCGCTGGCCTTCGCGCTGTGGCACAGCGGCGTGCGGGTCCACCTGGCCAACCTGTCGTTCTCCGAACTCGAACTGGTCGACCGTGACGCGTGGGTGGCCGACCACGTCGTCGCCGTCACCCCGGAGACGACCAGCCCCGACTGGTACTTCCCCGAAGGCACTCTCGCGCGGTGGCTGGCTGGCCACGACCTGCCGTCCACGGTGTACGCCTTCCCGCCGCTCGGCGTACAGACACTGCGCGACGCGTACCGTTTCCTGATCGACCGGCACGACATCGCCGCACTGGACCGCGACGGCGGGTACCTCGGCGCGTTGTCGATCCCCCGGAGCAGCAGGGAAGCCACGCTCTACCGGGACGCGGTCGCCGACGCCCAGGCGGCGACACCGCAACGGCCGAGCATCGTCAACGGGCAGATCGCGGCGGCCACCGCCGGCGAGTTCGGCGACGTGCAGTTCACCCGGCGCACCAGCGGCAGCGCGCTGTTCGTCAACCCGCTGATGGCGGTCTACTTCACCGTCGACCTCGACGCACTCGCCGCCCGCTGCCTCTACCTGGACCGGATCGAGAACACCTACGGCAGACGGCAGGTGATCACGCGCATCGAGGCGTTCCGCGACGAGGTCTCCACCCGCATCCCCCGCGCGTACCCGCACTGAGGGCACTGCCCGCACGGACCAGGCGCCGACGTCGGTCCGGCTGGTCAGTGGCGCCGGTTGGGCAAGAAGTCTTGACTGACGCCGTACAGCCAGATAACGATATCGGTAAATATAGATGTCGATTTGGCTCCAGGACCACCGCGGCGACGTGAAGCAGCAGTGGCGCACCCACAGCCAGCGGTCTGGCAGTTCCGTCCACCCTGGCGCGGCACCGGCGCGTGGTGGCGGTCGTCCCTCGACCGCACCCACCCCGCCCGTTGCTTCGCGCCGCCTCGCACAAGGAGAAACACGCGAAATGAAGAACGTCCCCCCGCAACTTGAGAGCCGCCGACGCGGCCGGCTCCGCAGAATGCTCATCAGCGGTGCCTGCGCCGTAGCGTTGGTCACGACCGGCACCGCCGCACTCCTGGCCAGCCCCGCCCACGCCGAAGCCGACCGGCAGGTCTGCTCGAACACCACCGGCACGCACAACGGGTTCTACTTCTCGTTCTGGAAAGACAGCGGCGACGCCTGCATGGTGTTGCGCGAGAACGGCCGGTACTCCAGCTCCTGGGGCAGAAGCACCAACAACTGGGTCGGCGGCAAGGGCTGGGCCACCGGCAGCCGCCGAACGATCAGCTACTCGGGCAGCTACAACCCGGGCAACAACAACACCTACCTCGCCCTGTACGGATGGACCCGCAACCCGCTCATCGAGTACTACGTGGTCGAGAACTTCGGCAGCTACAACCCGAGCAGCGGCGCGCAGCGGATGGGCACGGTCACCACCGACGGCGGCACCTACGACATCCTGCGCAGCCAGCGGGTCAACGCGCCGTCGATCGACGGCACCCAGACGTTCTGGCAGTACTGGAGCGTCCGCCAGCAGAAGCGCACCGGCGGCACCATCACCACCGCCAACCACTTCGACGCCTGGGCCCGGGCTGGCCTGAACCTCGGCAGCAGCTGGGCCTACCAGGTCATGGCGACCGAGGGCTACCAGAGTCAGGGAAGCTCCGACATCACCGTCTGGGAAGGCGGCAGCGGCAACCCCGGTAACCCGGGCAACCCCTCCAACCCACCGTCCGGTTCCGGCCAGATGATCGTCGGTCAGCAGTCCGGCCGGTGTCTCGACGTCCCGAACGCAAGCACCACCAACGGCACTCAGCTGCAGTTGTACGACTGCTGGGGTGGCGCCAACCAGCGGTTCACCCAGACCTCGAGCAGGCAGCTGACGGTGAACGGCAAGTGCCTGGACGCCTCAGGCGGGGGAACCAGCAACGGCACACCCGTGATCATCTATGACTGCCACGGCGGCGCGAACCAGCAGTGGAACGTCTCCAACGGCACCATCACCAGCGCGCAGTCAGGGTTGTGCCTCGATGCCGGCGGCAGCGGTAACGGGGCAATGATCCAGCTGTACAGCTGCTGGGGTGGGTCGAACCAGCAGTGGAGCCTGCGGAACTGACCGCTCGCCTCGGGGCCAGGCACTGACGGGTCTGGCCCCGAGGCAGGTGTGGTCGGCTGGGCCGGCGGTCGCGATCACCGCCGGCTCCGTCGGCCGTGCTGGCTCCGTCGGCCGTGCTGGCTCCGTCGGCCGTGCCGGCTCCGTCGGTCATGCTGACTGTGCCGGCTCCGTCCGTCGGCGGCGGCAAGATGCCGCACCAGCTGGTCGACCCCCGGCGGTACGGGGGTGAGCAGTTGCCGTAGTTGCCGGCGGGCGGTCGACGTGTCCACGCCGAGCACGTAACCGCCGAGTCCGGTCGCCACACAGAGTCGGGCCAACGTGCTGTCGTGCACACTGAGGCGGGTGTGGCGGCGTACCCGCATCGACAACCGCGCCCACGGCCAGGCCGCGACGTTCGTGTCGACCGGCGGGTATGCGGTGTCCCGACGCCACCACCAGCGGCGGACCGTGCGGGGCCGGACCAGCCCGGCGGCGGTGAGCCGGTCGGCGACGCTGCGGTACGCGTGCCCGGCGAGCCGGTCGATCCAGGCGGCCGGCGGGTCCGGTGTGTCAGTCTCGATCCAGCGCAGCACCGTACGGCCCCACGGGTCGACGGCACCCGGCGCGGCCGTACCGGTGACCACGTTGCCGGTCGCGGCCACCGTGACCGCGCCGACGAAGGCGAGGTCGGCGAGCATCGCGGCGGCCAGCCCACGCCCGACGGTCCGATCCGGCACGCGCGGCTTGCCGGTCACGTCGTCGTGGGCGATCAGGAACAGCTCGTCGGCGAGCCAACCGGTCGGCGGCAGCGGTACGGCAGGCTCCGCCAACGGTGCCGCTGCGGGTGATGTCGTGGACCAGTCGCGGGTGCAGGTGCGGTAGACAGTCACCGGCCGGCCCGCCTCGTCCACGCCAGGAACCGGGTGAACAGCTCCCCCGGCGTCGCCTCCTCGGGTAGGTCGGCGATCGCCTCGACCATCCGTTCGGCCGCGTACATGCTGCGGGAGATCGGGTCCAGGTTCGCGGTCAACTCGGCCCGCGCGTACTCGCACGGCCAGTCGACCAGCGGCCCGCACCCCGAACAGGACCAGACCGGCCGTACGGGCACATGCAGCACGTCGTCCAGCCCGGTCACCGGTGCTGCACCCCGGCCTGATTGCGCCACCGCCGCCCGAGTGGGTCCGACTGCGGCGGAGGCGGTGGTGCGGTGCCCCAGGTCCGCTCGATCGGCGCGGTGCAGTCCGGGCAGGTCAACGTCTGCCCGCACACCGGACACCACCGGTGCCGACACCGACACAACACGAACCCACCCACCACGCCAACGAGCAGACCGACCACGGCTGCAAACAAAATCCACAACGCTCCTCCAATGCAGACACGAGTGAGGCGTCCGAAGGTGCGATCCGTCGGCCCGACAACGGGCCGCCATGAAGTGAGAGCGGATCGCAGATCCAGTTGACCAGCACCAAATGGCTACGGGAATGCGCGCCAAGCGTGAATGCCGTGAACGGCAGGAGCAATGCGTGAACTACATGAACTTCAAACGCGGCGATTCACTCAAACCACGAAGGTAGCGAGTAACGCTATCGGGAGCTGACCTGCTCGACTGCCGACTCAGAGACCGGAGCCAACCACTTCATGAATGCCCGGTTGATCGCCGGATCACGGCCGGGGACGTAGGCGTCGATCGACTGATAGCCGTTCTCGACAAAGAACGCGAGTGCGGCAGTGTTGCGGACTCCGGTTTCGAGGACTGCCCGCCGCGCACCCCACCTGGCCGCATGGGCTTCGAGGCGTTCTAGCAACGCACGTCCGACCCCGAGGCCGCGTGTCTCGGGAAGGAGGAACGTCTTCTTGATCTCGACCGTGCTGGTCTCCCGTTCGTACCAGCGGCAGGCACCACAACCCACTGGGCGACCCTGCCCGTAGGCGACAAGGAAGGTGCCGTTCGGAGCAGCGAACTCCGCCGGGTCAAGAGTCACCGGTTCAGCAAAGCCGTACCGGCCAACCTGCTCCTGGTAGAAGCGGCGCAGCAGGAGCGCCGCGTCCGGGTGTCCCACGCCGCGTTCGAGCAGCGCAAACCCGTCAGGGAGGGCGGTGTGACTGTTCCTCACATCCTCGATAATGCCGCATCGAACTCCGGAAGGAACTCGGCGACGGCGGCGGAGCGGGACCGACGGGCCAGCATCGGGCGGAGCCCTCGGAGATAGCTCCGCCCACGGGGCGACTGCACCAGCGGTAGCAGCCCCAGGCCGGCCCGCATGACAGCCACGGCTTCCGGCGCGTCGCCACGTAGCAGGTGTGCCCTGGCGAGAAACGTGAGGTGCAGCAGGCCGGACCGCGCGTACGGAGGCGCACCACCGGCCTGGTGCGGGGTGATCATGGTGGCTACGGCACCCGTGAGCAGGTTGATCCCCTCGTCGAGGAGCCGGTTACGGTTCGCGGTGGTCCGCTCCGCGAGAACGACCAGTCCCTGCCCGGTTTCCGCAGTGAGCTGCTCCGGACTCAGGTAGTACAGGAACGGCCCTTCCGCCGAATCCTGACCATGATCGAGCGCTTCGATAGCCCGATCAGCCGACCTGCGGAATCGAGACAGGTCCCCATCAGCCGCCGCAGCGGTGGCCTCTCGCCCCAACAGTCGAGCCCGCAACCGCCGGTACGGCGAACGCCCCTCAGCGGCGGCAGCCTCCGCGAGCCGGACAGCGTCCGCGCCGTGGCCCGCGAACGCCGATACGTAGCTCAGCATCCCGATGGCGTTGGCAGCCCGGTCGCTCGCACCGGACGCCCGACACACGCCGACGCTCAGCAGCAGATACCGCTCGGCGGAGCCGTAGCGACTGGAGTCGAAGTGCAGCCAGCCGAGAAGTTGAGCCAGATCGGCGACGATGGCCAGCAGACGACGGCCGGTCGGCGCGTCATAGTTAGCGTGGTTGACGAGATCGACAACGTTACGCAACTCTGCGGTGACGTATCGGAGACTGAGCCTGCCACCGCCTTGGCGGTCGTCGAGTTGGCGCAACGCCGTGACATGCGCTTCGATCAGGTCCACCTGCTCCGGGAGCACGTACTCATGACCGACTCGATAGCGCGCAACGAGTACAGCGCCCCGGAGCTGGTCGAGGATCGCAGCCGTCAGGTCAGCGCCGGACGCATCGGTGATCGGGCTACTCGGTGCGGGTGTGGTGACAGCCAGTCGGCCGAGTTCACGCAGCAAATCGTCGAGGTGCGCCATGGAGCCGAGGTCGTCGACTGCCGACTGTTGCCGGGTCGCCCTGCCAGCTCGCCCTGGCCACAGTTGATCTACGGAAACCGGATAGCCGAGCCGTTCGGAGAGCACAGCAGCGGCCAGGTCCGGGATAGGCTGCCGAGGGCAGAACCCGCGTCGCACCCAGGCGTACCCAGCGGTCGGATCGAGTCTGAGCCGGTCCCGCCCCTGACTGGAGAGCCTGGCATTGATCGCTGCTACGAGCTGCCGTGGCCCCCACTCCGCGACCTGCAACAACTCCGCCAGCGATGTCGACGCCCCGTCCACCAGAACCTCCGCGAGTCGGCGTCCCCCTACCGCAAGCTACCAATTGAGCAGTGCCTACCGCTGTCCCACGCAGTCAGGGCGGTAAGATTCACGAAGTTCACGATCTGATGCGGGTGAACATGATCATGTCGAACCCCAGGAGGCGCATGCTGTACCTGATCTCGTGCGCAGCTCCACCGATCCGGAGTATCAGCGAGTGCGTTGCTCTACTTCAATCAGTTGAGTGGACCGTTTATCTGATCGTCACCCCTGTCGCGGCGACCTGGATAGACACAGACAACCTCGCAGCACAGACAGGATTCCCTGTCGTTTCGCAGCTCCGGAACCCCGACCAGCCCAGGGTGCTGCCGCGCGCCGACGCAGTCGTGGTGGCGCCAGCGTCGTTCAACACGATCAACAAGTGGGCCGGCGGAATCAGCGACAACCTGGCTCTGGGCGTGCTGAATGAGACTCTCGGTGCCGGGCTGCCGATGATCGTCTCACCGTACGCTAAACCGGCCCTCACCCAGCACCCCGCCTACCAAGCCTCCATCCAGACTCTATCGAGCCTCGGCGTGCACTTCACCGAGACCGAGGCCCTCAAGCCTGAGCACGAGGGCGGGCAGTTCCGCTGGGAAGTCATCACCGAGGCGCTTCGGGCGAGCATGCACTCCCATGGATAGAAACCACCCGTGGCAAGCCGGGCCGGACAAGCAACGCATTCGTGAGCAGGTATGGGCTGCGCTGGAGAGCCACGACGTGGTCGAGCCGGGAGTCGCGGGGCACATCCCGGCGTTCATAGGCGCAGAGGCTGCCGCAGCCCGCCTGACGGAGCTGCCCGCCTGGCGGGCTGCCTCGACCGTGAAGGCGAACCCCGATCGAGCGCAGTTGCCCGTACGCGCGATGGCGCTCACCGCCGGCAAGACCGTCTACATGGCCGTGCCCAACCTTGCCACCATCAAGCCGTTCTACCGGCTTGACCCCACGGCGCTTCCCATTCAGCCGGTCGAAGCCGCCGCCCATCAGGCTGCCGCCACATTCGCGCCAACCGTGTCACCCAGCGACATGCCACCGATTGACCTTGTCGTCTGCGGCAGCGTCGCAGTCAATCCGTACGGTGTCCGGATCGGCAAGGGTGCCGGCTACTCCGACATCGAGCTCGCACTACTCGCCGAAGCGGGTCTGATCGGTCCGCACACCACTATCGTGACCACAGTGCACCCACTGCAAGTAGTGAACGTCGACCTACCGGAAGCCGAGCACGACTTCCGCGTGGACTTCGTTGTCACACAGGAGGGCATCATCTCCTGCCCACCGACTACCCGCCCTCCCGGATTGCTCTGGAACAACCTGCCAGGAGACAAGATCGCGAGAGCAGGTTCATGATCAGTTGATGTAAATACGGGCGTTCATCGGCGTGTCGTCCGTATTTACATCAACTGATCATGGCGGCCGCCAATGGCCCAACCGATCCGCTGCCAGTGAAGGTGTCACCGGCACCGGGTGCCCAGGTCAGACCCGCATCGTGCCGACGGTGAACCGCCGCACCACTAGCCGTGCCCCGGGGTGGAGCACCGTGTCACCGGTGATCCACAGTGCGACGTGCCGCTGACCAGGCCAGCGCAGCGCAAGTGTCGAGGACGTACGACATCAATGTTCGCTCTACTCTGTACGCGCGCCTGCCCGAGGGCACCGATGGTCCGAGGCTCTCAAGCGCTCGGTGAGCCGCGCAGGTAGGTGAGGACGGCGGAGACTCGGCGATCCGAATGCGGGTCGAGCGGAAGCTTCGCGAAGATGTTGCCGATGTGCTTGCGTACCGCTGCCTCGCTCACGAACAGTTTGCCGGCGATCCCGTGGTTGGTGTGGCCTTCGGCCATGAGCGCGAGCACTTCGCGTTCGCGTTCGGTGAGGCCGGCGAGTGGGCCGTCGGCCCGCCGGAGGCGGACGAGTTGGCGTACGACCTCGGCGTCGACGACCGTACCGCCGGCGGCGACCCGGTCGATGCTGTCCAGGAAGTCGCGTACGTGGCCGACCCGGTCCTTGAGCAGGTAGCCGATGCCGCCGCCGGGGGTCGAGTCGAGCAGCTCGCCGACGTAGGCGTCGGCGACGTAGGCCGACAGCAGCATGATCGCGATGCCGGGTTGAGCGGTCCTGATCGTCGCCGCCGCGCGCAACCCCTCGTCGGTGTGGGTGGGTGGCATGCGGATGTCGGTGACGACGAGGTCGGGGTGGCAGTTTCCGGCGTACGTGAGCAGGGCTTGTGCATCGCCGACGGCCGCGACGACCTCGTGGCCGGCGCGTTCGAGGATCCGCACCAGCCCTTCCCGGAGCAGGGCCGCGTCCTCGGCGACCACGATCCGCAGCGCGTTCTGTGGCGGTGTCAGTGGATCGGGCACGTCATCCTGACCTGGGTCGGGCCCCCGGTGGGGCTGGTGATGTCGAGTTCGCCGTCGAGGGCGTCGAGCCGGGCGTGCAGTCCGGCGAGACCGGTGCCGGCCCGTGGGTCGGCGCCGCCGACGCCGTCGTCGACGACCGAGACGATCAGGGTGTGCTCCTCGATCCACGCGTGCACCTGTGCCGATCGGGCGTGGGCGTGGCGGGCGACGTTGGTCAGGTTCTCGCTGACGAAGAAGTAGGCCGCGGCCTCGACCGTGGGCGGGAGCCGGCCGTCGACGGCGAGTTGGAGGTCGACCGGGACGGGTGACCGGCCGGCGATCTCGTGCACGGCCGCGGCGAGGCCGTGGTCGGTCAGTACCCGGGGATGGATGCCCCGGATCGTGGTGCGCAGATCGGCGAGGGCCTGCTCGGCCTGCTGGTGCGCTTCGCGGACGAGGTCGAGGCCGGGGCCGGCGGGCAGGTCCAGTTCGGCGCTGCCCAGCGTCATGGTCAGGGCGACGAGGCGCTGCTGGACGCCGTCGTGGAGATCGCGCTCGATCCGGCGGCGTTCGGTTTCGAAGGCGTCGACCAGCCCGGTCCGGGACCTGCGTAGCTGCTGGACCGCTTCGGCCAGTTCAGCCTCGGGCGGGTCCAGCAGGTGCCGGACCAGTGCCGCCTGGCCGCAGGCCAGCGCGGTGGCCGCGTACATCAGCAGGACCAGGGTGACGAGGCCGGCGGGTGCCACGGCCCATGCCTCACCGGCGGTGTCGACCCGCCACCCGGCGATGTCGATGGTGCCGGAACGGACCAGCACCGGAGCGACGAGCAGCAGCACCGGAACCGTCAGCAGGATCAGCAGTACGGCGTCGGCGATCCAGAACACCGTCGTGAGCAGGACCGTGACGCCCGCCTCCGGCCACGACGCACGGCGATGCGGCCAGAACGCCCCGGGATGCGGCCAGGACGCCCGGCCGCCACGCTCCGGATGCCGTGGCACCGGTGGCTGCAGCACCGGCCGGCCGGGGTAGATCAGCCGGATCCGACGCCGCTCACCGGCGGCGGCCAGGTGGACCAGCACCGGAATCCCGGCCAGCACCAGTAGACCCGCGATCACCACGACCGTGGCCGCACCCACCGCGACCACCACGGCCAGGACGGTCAGCCAGGCCAGGCCGATCGGTACGGTGGTGGCCAGGTACGCCAGGGAACGCCACGGCCACGCCGACGCCAGAAACCGTACGGGGTGTCCGCGTACGGCGGTCCAGGCGTCGCTCACGGGTCAAACCCTACGGATCGCATCGACCGTACGGGGTATCGCACGCGCTACCTCGGAAGTCGCGTCCGAGCCCGGGTGCTGGACGGTGCCTGCCGGGTCCACTGGAGGCATGACCCAGGCAACCCCGGCGGCCGTCACGCTCGACGGTCTCAGCCGTACCTACCGCTCCCGCGCCGGCTCGGTGCATGCGCTGCGCGGCGTGACCCACGTGTTCCAGCGCGGCACGTTCACCGCGATCATGGGGCCGTCCGGCTCCGGCAAGTCCACTCTGCTCCAGCTCGCCGCCGGTCTCGACCGGCCGACCGGTGGGCGGGTGACCGTCGGCGGGACCCGGCTCGACACGCTGAACGAGACCGCGTTGACCCGTTTCCGGCGTACGGCGATGGCGTTCGTCTTCCAGTCGTACAACCTGCTCGACGCGCTCACCGCGTTCGACAACGTCGCGCTTCCGGCCCGGCTGGCCGGGCGGCGTGCCGACCCGGCCACGGTACGGACGGCGCTGGCCCACGTCGGCCTCGCCGAGCATGCCCGACGCCGGCCGTCGGAGCTGTCCGGCGGCCAGCAGCAGCGGGTCGCGATCGCCCGGGCGCTGCACGGCCGGCCCGAGGTGCTGTTCGCCGACGAGCCCACCGGCGCGTTGGATCGCGGCACCGGACGCGACGTGCTCGGGCTGCTGCGGTCGCTGGCCGACGGCGGCCAGACCGTCGTCATGGTGACCCACGACCCGCTGGCCGCCTCGTACGCGGACGGGGTGTTGTTCCTCGCCGACGGGCAGATCGTCGGGCATCTCGCACGTGCTGACGCCGCCCAGATCGCCGAGACCATGAGCGACCTGGAGCGGGCGTGATGCGCGGCCCGACGATGCTGGTCCTGGCCCGGCAGACCGTGCACCACTCCTGGCGCGGCTACCTCGGGGCGTTCGTCGCTCTGCTGTTCGGGGTCGTGCTGATCTCTGTCACCGTGACGCTCATCGGGAGCATCGCCGCCACCGATGGCCGGCCCGGCACGAGCGCCGACGAGCGCGCCCAACTCGACGGCCTGGCCGCGATGTTCGGGATGATCGCGACGATCTCCGTGTTCATGGCAGTTTTCGTGGTCGGCAGCACGTTCGGCTTCGTCGTGGCCGGCCGCCAGCGTGAGTTCGGCCTGCTGCGTCTGGTCGGCGCGACACCGCGACAGGTACGCCGGCTCCTGCTGGGCGAGTCCGTCGTCGTCGCGGCTGCGGCCGCCACGGTGGCCTGCCTACTCGGCACGGTGTCGGCTCCGGCTGTTCTCCGGCTGGTACGGGAGATCGGGATCACCACCCTCGACCTGCAGACCCCGAGCCCGTGGATCGCCTGGGTGGTCGCCGCACCCACCGGCGCGGCGGTCGCGCTCCTCGGTGCCTGGCGATCCTCGCGCCGGGCCGCCCGGATCAGCCCCAGTGCCGCGCTGCGGGAGGCTGCGGTCGAGCGGACCCGGCCCAGCGTCGTCCAGTTCGCCGTCGCGACGCTCTGCTTCGGTGGCCTGGTGGCCACCATCGTGGCCGCCGGCGACCAGCCGGAGCTGTTGTCGATGCTCGCCTCCATTCTGCTGCCCGAGGTGGTCGTGATCGGCCTGATGTGCATCGGGCCCGCGGTCATCCCACGGCTCGCCGCTCTGCTCGCCGGCCCGTTCGTCGGCTGGGACGTGACGGCCCGGATGGCCCGCGACGAGGTACGCGCCGCCGCCCGCACCACTGCTGCGGTCGCCGCCCCGGTGCTGGCCATTTCCGCTATCGCGGGGTCGCTGCTGCTGACCCTCAGTTTGAGCGTCGACTGGGCGACCGCGCAGAACCGGGCCCGGCTGCACGCGCCGCTGGTCGTCGAAGCGGGCAGCCCGGCCGCAGTCGCGTCGATTCCGGCAGATCAGACCGTCGCGACAGCCGACGTACGCCGGCAGGCGATGCTTGTGCACGACGAGGACGGCAGCCCTGGTGTACCCGACCGGGTCGAGATCGTCGACCTGGCCACCGCGTCCGCCGCTCGGGGGCTGGCCGCCACGCGCGGCACCCTCGACGACTTCCACGGACGTGCGGTCGCGGTCACCGCCACGTGGGTCACCGACGGCGGCACCGACCTGGGCGGCACCCTCCCGGTCTGGATCGACGGCGAGCGGGTCCTGTTGCGGGTCGTCGCCGTCCTCCCCGACGCGCCCGCCCTGTACGCCGAACTCGTCGTCCCGGCCGAACTGTTCCCACCTGCGAGCATCCGGGCCACCGGAACGGTTTTCGTCGTCCCGCGCGCCGACGCCGCCGCGACGCGGGAATCCCTGCGGCGCACGCTCGCCGGCACCGACACCCAGATCGTCGACTCCGGCGACTGGGTCGACGCCATCGCGGATCGGACCCGCCAGTCCAACAATTTCGGCCTGATCATCCTGCTCGGCCCGGCCGGCCTGTACGCCGCCATCGCGATGGTCAACGCCACCCTCATCGGCGCGTCCCAACGGCGCCGGCAACGCGACCTGATCCAACTTCTCGGCGCGAGCCCCGACCAGGTCAGACGAGCCGCCATCTGGCAGGCGGTTCTCGTCTGCGGCACCGGTCTGCTGCTGGGCGGTGCCACCATGGCGCTACTGGGCTGGCTCGTCCGCCGCGCCACCACGGCCGACCTGGCCGCCGGCATCGACGCGCCCATCACCATTCCGTGGCTGCCGCTGGCCGGCATCGGCGTCACCTGCCTGCTGCTCACGGCCGCGGCGGCGACGGCGACGGCCGGCATCCGTACCCGGAAGGCACCGCGCCTTGCCGACGACCCGGCCTGACCGACCGCAGCCGCAGGTGGTCAGGTCGGTTCGGCTGACAGGTCAGGCCGGTTCGGCTGACAGGGAGGTGCGCTGCTGGGAGGCCATGACGAGCGAGTAGACCTCTTCCCGCAGTTCGCCGAAGGTCGCCGTCTGTTTGGTCGCGATCTGGTCCCGGGGCCTCTCGAGTGGGACCGGCAGGTCGGCGACGACGGTGGACGGGCCCTGCGACAGGACGATCACCCGGTCGGACAGGTACACGGCCTCGTCGATGTCGTGGGTCACGAACAGCACCGTCGTCCCGGTCTCCGCCCAGATCTTGAGCAGCAGATCCTCCAGGCTCGCCCGGGTCTGGGCGTCGACCGAGGCGAACGGCTCGTCCATGATCAGCATCTCGGGCCGTACGGCGAGTCCGCGCGCGATCGCCACCCGCTGCTGCATGCCGCCGGAGAGCTGCCACGGGTACAGGCCGGCGGCGTGGGCCAGACCGACCATCTCCAGCGACTGCCGCACCCGGTCGCGGATCTCGGCGCGCGGCAGGCGTCGGTCCCGCAGCGGCAGGACGACGTTCTTCTCGACCGTCAGCCAGGGGAACAGCGACCGGCTGTAGTCCTGGAAGACGACCGCGACACCGTCGCGGGGGCCGGACATGGTCTCCCCCCGGAAGACCACCTCCCCGGTGGAGATGGGCAGCAGGCCGGCGATGCACATCATGAGTGTCGTCTTGCCGCAGCCGGACGGGCCGACGACCGAGACGAACTGGCCGGCGTGCACGGCGAACTCGATACTGCGTACGGCCAGCACGTCCCCCTTGCGTGAGGGGTAGGACTTGCCCGCCTTGCGGACGTCGAGCACGGGCGTCGCGACGCCCGGGTCCTGCTGGTGGTGCGGGATCGTCACCGGTTCCATCCGGTCCTCCTCTTGCGTTGGGCCTGGTGTGGTCGGCCGACCGGTCAGTGGCGTTCCGCGCCGTCCGGCCGCACGTTGCGGTGCCAGCCGAGCAGCAGGCGTTCGACCAGGGCGAAGATGGCGTTGAAGAGGATTCCCAACAGCGCCAGAAGCACGATCGCCGACCACAGCTCCGGGAACCGGAACAGCCGCTGCTGGTTGACGATGTAGAAGCCGAGCCCGGCGGTCGCGGCGTAGAGCTCGGAGACCACCATGAGGACCAGGGCGATGCCGATGCTGATCCGCAGGCCGGCGAAGATCGCCGGGCTGGCGCCGGGCAGCAGTACCTGGAGGAAGTAGCGACGCCGGGTCAACCGCAGGCTCTTCGCGGCGGTGACCGCGGTGCGGTCCAGGCTGCGGACCCCGTCGTAGGTGTTGATGAGGATCGGCCACAGGCAGCCGAGCGCGATCAGGAAGACGTTCATGCCGCTGGTGATGCCGAAGACCACGATCGCGATGGGCAGCAGCGCGGTCACCGGCACCGACATGCCGAGCCGGATCAGCGGGTTGAAGAACGCACCGGCGGGCCGCCACACGCCGATCAGGATGCCGGCGCAGATGCCGACCGTGGCGGCCGTGCCGTAGCCGAGGCCGAGTCGCGCCAGGCTGGGCAGCACGTCGGTGCGGAACTGTGCACTGAGGAACAGCGACGACGGTGAGGCGGACAGCCAGGTGTCGACGAAGGCGACGAAGATCTGCGACACCGGCGGGATGAACAGGGAGCCGGCGAACCGGGCGGCGATCTCCCAGACCACCAGAAGCAACGCGAGCAGCCACAGTGACTGCACGCTCCGCCCCACCGCCAGCGCCGAGCCGACCAGGCTCGGCCGCGTCGCGTCGTTGGTGCTCATTTTCCGCCCTCCCGTTGCGCCTGGCCCCACGGCACGATGAGGCGTTCGGCCAGGTTGAAGCCGTAATAGAGCAGCATTCCGAGCACTCCTACGAGGAGAATCCCCGCGTAGACGAAGTCCGGGCGTTGCGCCTGCTGGTACGTGGTGATCACGTTTCCGACGCCGCTGGTGGCGCCGAGCAGCTCGGCCGAGAGCACCACGATCAGCGCCGTCGAGCTGGCGACCCGCAGGCCGGTGGCGATGGAGGGGGCTGCCGACGGCAGCACCACCCGGCGCAGCAGCCGCAGCCGTCCCCAGCCCATGCTGCGGCCCGTGGCCAGCATCAGGGGTTCGGTGTCGCGGACGCCGTACATGGCGTTCAGCAGGATCGGCCAGAAGATCGCGTAGATCGCCAGCGACACCTTCATCTGCGTGCCCAGCCCGAACAGCAGGATGGCGATCGGGAGGAACGCCGAGGAGGGGATCGACCGGCCGGCGTGGACGACCGAGGACGCGGGTCGGTTCAGGGCGGAGAAGTAGCCGAGGGTCAGACCCAACGGGATCCCGACGGCGCTGGCGGCGGCCATGGCGATCAGCCAGGCCCACAGGGTGTGCGCCACCTCCGTCAGGAAGGTGGGGTCGACGAGGAGCTCGCCGACGCGCAGCAGGGTGGTGCCGGGGTACGGCAGGGAGTCCGTGGACACCGCACCGCTGCGGACCACCAGGTCCCACAGCACGAGCATCGTCGCCACGCCGGCCAGCCCGATGACCCAATCGGGTACGGGGCGCCTCCGGCGGGCCGTGGTCGGCCCGCCGGAGGGCGGCGTGGGACGGACTGTCGACTCGACTGTCTGGGTCACACCGACGCCAGGCGCCATTTCAGGTCTTCCTTCCGCACGCTGCGTCCTTGCTCGGGAATCGGGTCAGGACTTGGCGAAGTCGGCGACGAGTGCCCCGAGGTCGGGCGTCTCCGGCATCAGCTTGAGTTCGACCATCTGCTGGGCCATCTGCTCCAGCGCGGCCATGTCGACCGCCGGCTCCAGCTTGTTCTGTGGTTGCGCGGCAAGGGTCTCCGCCGGCACCTTCTGGCACTCCGACAGCAACCGGAACGACTCGTCGGTGTTCGCCGGGTCCTCAAGCTGCTGCATGGTCTCGGTCAGGGCTTCGTGGAAGCGCTTGGCCGCGTCGCCGTCGGCCACGAATTCCTTCGAGGACACGTACGTGGCGATGTAGGTCTTCTCGATGCTGGCGAACGGGTCGGCCAGGCTCCGTACGGTGTCGTTGTTGTCGCCCAGCAGCGAGTAGCCCAGCTGCGCCGCGTCCACCCGGCCGTTGAGCACGGCCGGGATCTGCTCCGAGAACGGCAGTGCCACGAAGCTGACGCTGTCCGGCTCCACCCCGTTGGCCTTCAGCCAGTTCGAGGTCACGATCTGGTTGATGCCGTTGATCTCGTTGACGGCGATCTTCTTGCCGACAAGATCGGCCGGCGACTCGATCGGTGAGTCGTTGCCGACGAAGACACCCTGCGCGGGCTCGGCCGGCGGCAGTGCGTTGACGTTCGCACCGGAGACCATCTGGATCGGGAAACCGGTGTTGTAGGCGTTGATCGCCGTGTAGCCGTTGACGTAACCGAAATCGGCGGCTCCGGAGAGCACGGCGGCCACCGCCGCCGACCCGCCGCCGGCCCGGACCAGTTCGACTTCCAGTCCGTGCTCGGCGTAGATGCCCTTGTCGATCGCCCAGGTGTTCCAGATCTCGCAGCCGAAACTGGTGACGGAAACCTTGGTGTCGCCACCTGCGGCGTCGCCGGAGTCGTCGTTGCCGCCGCAGGCGCTCACGAGGAGCAGCGCGGCGGAGACCGCCACCGCGCCCAGACGTCGTGTGCTCATGTCACCACTCCTGATCTTGTGTATGCAGCTGAGGTCGCCTGACACCAAAACTGGTGACAGGGCTGTGCAGCGAAGGAAGTAGCTGGTTTATGGGGTGTTCACGGCCGACGGGATCGGTCTGGCACGCAGGTTCATGGCATCGCCGAGCTGGCGTGGCCGTTACTCGGTCGGGCCGCGTCCGGCTGCACCCCAGCAGCGCCTGACGCTCTCACCGACTTGCAGCGAACGTACGGGCCGAGAAATCCCATGTCAAGATGCGGGATGCGATCTCGCCTGGTGGCTTCTACCGGACCGAGAGAAGCACCGTCATCAGTTAACACGAGTGTCACATGGCGATACGTCATCCCTGTTGACAAGACGTAGGGCGGCGGCTAGCTTCGCCAACAGATTGCCCCGTGAATCCGTCGACCCGGGAGTGGACATGAGCTGGGAGAAGCCCGTCGCGGCCGTACCAGCCATCACCCGTGCGCCGATCGGACACTGGAAGGGCCCGGAGTTCCCCGCGATCCGCCCCGGCACCGGTGCCGGCAAGGCCCTCGTACCCTTCTAGGTCGCACCCTCCGCCGCTGGCCCCACTCTGCCCGAAATCGGGCACGGTGGTGGCGCCACCGCCTTCGGCCCATCCACGGGTAGCGACCCACTTCATCGATGGTGGCCAAAGGCCCACGTGACGCGGCGACTCACATTCTTGTCTCCTCCAGTTCGAGACGGCCCCGACGCACGAGCACGACTTCACTCCCGCACCCCAGCCGGGCAGCTGAAGCGATGCTCGTACCCCAGCGCGTGGCGACCGGCCTCGGCGGAGCACCTGTCCGGGCATCTGAAAGGAAGCACCCGACGATGACCTCTGCGCCCGCACTCACCCCAGTCACCGCCCCGTGCGCCTGGCGGGGCGATAAACTCTCCGCCACCCGAGAGTGGATCCACCACCTGAACGACGCACAGATCGACGAACTTGAGCAGGTCGGTCGCCGGTTCGTGGCCGACGACCCGGACCTGCGCACCGTCACCGCCGCCGAGTACCCGCTCCCGGTCACCGCCGGGGCGATCACCGAGTTCGGCCGGGCGATGGACACCGGCCGGGGCTTCGTCCTGGTGCGCGGTCTGCGAATGGACCGCTACGACGACGCTCTCGCCGCAGCGATCTTCTACCTGATGGGTCTGCACCTCGGCGTACCGATGCGGCAGAACGAACTCGGCGACCTCGTCGATCACGTGCTCGCCACCTCCGACAAGACCCTGCAGGACCGCACCGCCCTACCGTCGCGGGTGCGGGACCGGCTGCCCTTCCACTCCGACAGCTCCGACCTGGCCCCACTGCTGCTGGAGCCGTGGTACTTCGACTGGCGTCGGCAGGACCCGGACGCGCCAGCCGACTGGTACACCTCGCCCATCGTCAGCTGGACCGGGGGCGTGTTCAGCATGTACGCGGGCAGCGGCATGATCAAGGCTGCCCAGGACTATCCGGACGTACCGCCGTTGACCCCGGAACAGCTGGAGGCGCTGACCCTGCTCGACGACATCAGCCACGAGCCCGGCGTGGCCCTGGACATGGACTTCCAGCCCGGCGACATCCAGTGGCTGCTGAACTATGCCGCGCTACACTCGCGGACGGAGTTCATCGACCACCCCGAGCCGGGGCGGCAACGTCACCTGCTCCGGCTGTGGCTCAAGCGGGAGACCAACCGCCCGCTGGTGCCGAACTTCGGACGGCACGTGGTGATGGACCGTACCGAGACCCGGGACGACGCGACGTCGAGCGGGTCGGAACACTTCACGATCACGAAGGCGGCGGTGCCCCGGCGGGACTGGGGCGTCTGATAGTCCCGGCAGCCCACTCCGGAGCTACTGCTTTCCGTCCGCCGGCAGGCGCTCCGGCAGGCCGAGCCGCGCGAACTGGTCGCTCGCCATGGAGGACGCCGTCCTGGAGTTCCTGGAGCTGCCCTGACATGCCAGAAATCGAGCAGTCTGCGATGCGTAGCGCGGCGGCCTGCAACAACGCCGGCTGGTGCGCGGCGGTCTCCCGCTCGCACGGCTGCCCCGACACCGTCGACGACGCCGCCTGGTGCAGCGCCCGCCGGACACCGCCGTACTATCCCGACGCGGTCACCCTGCGTCCCGACGCGACACCCACCGACATCCTCGACCGGATCGACACGACGTCGCCGGGATGCTCGGTCAAGGACAGCTTCGCCACCCTGGACCTCACCCCGGACGGCTTCGTCGAGCTGTTCACCGCCGAGTGGATCCACCGCCCGGCGGGGCTGCCCGCGCCCGCGTCGACAGCCCTGACGGTCTTGACGGTCCGGCAGGTCACCACCGCCGCCGAGCTGCACGACTGGCAGTCCGCCTGGCACGGCGAGGACACACCGGTCGACATCTTCCGACCGGCGCTGCTGCGCGAGCCGTCGGTACGGATCTTCACGGCGCACGTCAACGGCGACAGCGGCGACAGCGGCGACGACAGGCCCGCCGGCGGCTTCGTCCTGACCTGTGACGGCGACGTCGTCGGTCTGTCCAACCTGTTCGCCGCCGACAGCAGCCGCCGGTCCGATGTCTGGACAGCGGCCATCACCGAGGCAGCCGCCCACTGCCCAGGGCTGCCGCTGGTCGGCTACGAGCAGGGCGACGACCTCGCCCGCGCCCGCGCACACGGCTTCGCCCCGATCGGCGCCCTGCGGGTCTGGCTGCACCAGCCCGGCCAGCCATGATCACTTGATGAAAAACCGGCCGACACGCCGACACGATCCCAGCAGAGCATCAAGTGATCATGGACCCGGGGTCGGGATCACCCGCCCGGAGCGGACCGTCAGCCGAACCAGGTCAGGCCTTGGCCGTGTGGGCGGGTCCAGGCCAGTGGCCGGCCGTCCAGGGCAAGCACGTTGTGCAACGTGTCGTCCGGTGGCGGCGGCAACGTGCCGTGCCGCAGGATGTCCGGCCCCTCGTTCGCCACCCAGTGGCCGGGCAGGCCGCGTACCAGGTCGACGAAGACCGACCGGCGCGGCGCTGGCACGTGGTACAGCACGGCGGTGTGGAACACCACCAGCGTCGCCTCCGACGGTGCCGACGCGGCCAGGGCCGGCAGGTCGTCAACCAGGTCGCCCCGGATCAGCAGCGGCGGATCGGCCGCCGCCACCGCCGCCGCCACCGCCAGCCGGGCCCGCCGATGCTCCTGCTCCGGCCAGATCAGCGCGTCCAGCCAGGCGACGTCGTCGGCGTCGGTGACGTCCAGCGGGGTCAGGTCCAGCCCGGCCCGCCACACCACCTCCGGCCGGGTACGCGGCGGCGTCAACCCGGTCGTCGCGCAGTCGAGCACCGGCTCACCGTCCCCCACGGTCGGGCCGTCGTCGTAGCGGTAGGCGTACCGGTCCGGGTAGAGACACAGGCCCGCCGACGCGCCAACCTCCAGCAGCGCCAGCGGCTGCGGCAACGCCGCCAGCACCGGCAGCAGTACGGCGCACCGGCCGGCCTCGTTGGTCTGGGTGAGCCGGCGACGCATCTGCGCCTCGACCGCCGGCCAGTGCGCCACCGTGAAATCGTGGAACGCGGCCGGGTCGTCGACCGGCCCGCCGAGCAGCCGGACCACGCCGAACAGCAGGTTCGGCTGCCGGGTCGGCGGCGGCAACGAGTCCAGCAAAGCGAGGAGATCGTCGTCGCGGGACACCGTGTACGCCAGCCGCTCGTAACTGGGCGACACCCCGGACGCCTGCCGGCGGGCAAAGTCGACGTACACCTCAGCGGTCCCCACCGCCAGATGATCGCCCCGCCGGGGCGGTGCCGTCATCAGCCAGACCGCGAACGGGGAGCCGGATCACATCCGGCTCCCCGTGACACGTGTTCGATCAGCTGCAGCCGGAGGTGGAGCCGCAGCCTTCACAGACGTAGCAGCTGCCGGCCGGGCGCATCTTGGTGCCGCAGGTGAAGCAGAGCGGCGCGTCGGCGGCCTTGCCGATCACCGCCTCCAGCAGCTCCGTCGACGAGTGCACCGACGCCGGAGCCGGCGTGCTCGCGGCGGCCGGCTCGGTCGCCGTACCGCTGCCGGAGTCGGCCGACGACGGTGCCTTCGCCTCCGGATGCTTCGGCTCGACCGGCGCGGACACCGCCATCTCCGACAGCTCCGACGCCGCGTTCTCCGCCTCCGCCTCGGCCCGCATCTGCGCGGTCCGCTCGGCGGCGGTGAAGATGCCCAGCTCGGCCCGGCGGTCGTACGGCAGGAAGTCCAACGCCAGGCGACGGAAGATGTAGTCCATCACCGACGCGGCCATCCGCACGTCCGGGTCGTCGGTCATGCCCGCCGGCTCGAAGCGCATGTTGGTGAACTTCGCGACGAACGTCTCCAGCGGTACGCCGTACTGCAGGCCGATCGAGATGGCCACCGAGAAGGCGTCCATCACCCCGGCCAGCGTCGAACCCTGCTTCGACATCTTGAGGAAGACCTCGCCGAGGCCGTCGTCCGGGTACGACGAGGCGGTCAGGTAGCCCTCGGCACCGCCGACCGAGAACGACACCGTCTCCGACGGGCGCTTCTTCGGCAGCCGCTTACGCACCGGACGGTACTCGACGACCTTTTCGACGACCTTCTCGATCACCTTGGCCTGCTCGGCGGCGGCGGTCTCCTTGGCCTTGTCCGACTTTGCCGCCGACAGCGGCTGGCCCACCTTGCAGTTGTCCCGGTAGATCGCCAGCGCCTTCAGGCCCAGCTTCCAGCCCTCGAAGTAGATCCGCTCGACGTCGGCGACGGTCGCCGCCTCCGGCATGTTGACCGTCTTGGAGATCGCCCCGGAGATGAACGGCTGCACCGCCGCCATCATCCGCACGTGCCCCATCGGCGCGATCGACCGCTCCCCCATCGCGCAGTCGAACACCGGGTAGTGCTCGGTACGCAGGCTTGGCGCGTCAACCACGTGCCCGTGGTCGGCGATGTGCTCGACGATCGCCTCGACCTGCTCCTCCGGGTAGCCGAGGCTACGCAGCGCGCGCGGCACCGTCTGGTTGACGATCTGCATCGAGCCGCCGCCGACCAGTTTCTTGAATTTGACCAGCGCCAAATCCGGCTCGACGCCGGTGGTATCGCAGTCCATCATCAAGCCTATTGTCCCAGTGGGCGCCAATACACTTGCCTGAGAATTGCGCCAGCCGTTTTTCTCGCCAATTTTGTTGCCCATTTCCCATTGCCGGGCGGCTTCGCGGGCCAGGGCGGTGGCGGTCGGGCCGGTCGGACGGATCTCGTCACTGGCGGCGGCGTGCTTGCGCATCACCCGCTTGTGGCCCTCGGCGTTGCGGGCGTAGCCGTCGTAGGCGCCGACCACACCGGCCAGCTCAGCCGAGCGGCGGTACGCCGTACCGGTCATCACCGAGGTGATGGCGGCGGCGTAGGACCGGCCGGCTTCCGAGTCGTACGGCAGGCCGGAGGCCATCAGCAGCGCACCGAGGTTGGCGTAGCCGATGCCGAGCTGCCGGTACGCCCGGGTGGTCTCGCCGATCTTCTGCGTCGGGAAGTCGGCGAAGCAGATGGAGATGTCCATCGCGGTGATGACGAACTCGACGGAGCGGACGAACTTCTCCACCTCGAAGCCGCCGTCGGCCCGCAGGAATTTCATCAGATTAAGCGACGCCAGATTGCACGACGAATTGTCAAGGTGCAGGTATTCCGAGCAGTTCCGGACGACCACGCCGTTGGCGATGTACGAGTGGTTGCGCGGCTCGGACAGGTTGTAGGTGGTCTCGAAACCGTCGAACTCGCGGCTGACCAACCTCGCCGTCTGATCCGTCCGGTAGAACCGGTGCTGTTCGAGCCAACGGGCCACCCGCTGGGCCTTGGCCTGGTGGTCGAACCCGATCCGGCTGGCGAACAGGCGGATGTTCTCCCCGCTGATCCGCAGGTCGTAGAGCTGCTTGCCGTGGTACTCGCGCTCGTCGCCACCGTTCGTGGTGTACCGGAAGGTGGTGTCACCGGCCTTGCGGGTGGCGTAGATCCGGCTGCCGATGCCGAACCCGCTCAGCAGACGCTGCGCCTCGCGGAGCAGTTCGATCGAGACCGCGCCGAGCCCGACGTAACGGGTGCCGTTGGCGGTCTCGGCGGCGCAGCCGTCCGCGTCGAACAGCCCGCGCAGGAAGGCGGCCTGGATCTCGGGCGGCGCCTCCAGCACCGACGACGGCAGTCGCTTGTCCACGGCGCGGGCAGTGCTCACGCCGAGCCCGGTCAGGAAGTCGACGACGGCAGTACGGTTGCTGCGCAGCTGCACGGTGCCGTTGGGCATCTGCACCGGGTCGAATCGCAGGCCGACGATGCTTTCCAGCACCGTCTGGTGCCGCTGGACGATGGCCTCCGGGTCGGACTGGCTGTAGACCCAGCTGGCACCGGGTCCGTTGCCGCGTACGCCCGGGGTGCCTTCCCGGACTGAGCCGTCGCCGACCAGCCAGCCGAGCAGGTGGGCGAAGTCCTCGGTCCACTTCTCCGGCAGTCGGGACTCACGTTGCCACTTGGTCGGCACGACGTCGCCGGGTGACACCCTGGCGTCCGCGCGCATGCGGAACTCCCAGGACGCGGCGGTCGCCGGGGTGGGCTGGTTGAGCGGCAGGATCTGGTCGTCCGGGGTGAGGTCCCTAGCTTCGACGTACCCCCGGTTGGTGGTCCAGATCCGGTGGTTCGGGGTGCAGCGCAGCACCATACCGTTGCTGAACTCGAGCCGGGTGATCTCGTTTGTCCCGGTGATCATGACCGCTTCGGGGCTGGTCAGCACGACCTGGTCAGCGGGCGCGTCCGGGTTGGTGGCGTCGTGGGTGTAGACGCCAAACGACTCGCCCTGACGGCTCCGGTCCACTAGGGCGTCGAACCGGATCAGCCCCTTGTCGGTGTGGACCAGGGTGTCGCCGGCGAAGCAGGGGTTGGACGCGGTGATGCGTCCGCTCTCCGGGCAGGTGTGCCAGTCGTTGATCGTGTCGTCGTACTGCAGACCGGGGTCGGCGCATTCCCAGGCGGCCTGCGCGATGGTGCCGAACAGCTTCTTGGCGTCGACGGTGTCGATCACCGAGCCGTCGAGCCGGGCCCGCAGGTCGAAGCTGCCGGCGTCCTCGTACGCCCGCATGAACTCGTCGGAGACCCGGACCGAGTTGTTGGCGTTCTGGTACTGAACGCTGACGATGTCGGCACCACCGAGGTCCATGTCGAATCCGGCGTCGCGCAGCGCCCGGATCTTGTCCTCCTCGCGGGCCTTGGTCTGCACGAACTCCTCGATGTCGGGGTGGTCGACGTCGAGGATGACCATCTTGGCGGCCCGGCGGGTGGCGCCGCCGGACTTAATGGTGCCGGCCGAGGCGTCGGCGCCGCGCATGAAGCTGACCGGGCCGGAGGCGGTGCCGCCGCTGGACAGCAGTTCCTTGGAGGAGCGGATCCGGGACAGGTTCACCCCGGACCCGGAGCCGCCCTTGAAGATCAGCCCTTCCTCTTTGTACCAATCGAGGATGGAATCCATCGAGTCGTCGACGGCGAGGATGAAGCAGTTGTGCACTCGCAGGTTGTCGGAGAGGTACTCCCCCGACTCGGTCTGGATGTCGTAGACCTCCATCGCCCCGAGCGGTTCGACCCGGTCGATGACGAGGCGTTTCGTCGCCTTGGCGGACCGGCCCACCTTGGCAAAGCTCTCCTCCAGCTTGCCGGACTTGCGGGCGTCGACGAACCCAATTTCTGCGGCGAAGGTGTCCCGGTCGCCGTGGTTCTGGATGCGCAACGACCAGGTGCCGTGCCGGTTCGGTCGCGGGTCGGCCTTGAAACCGACCCGGGCGAAGATCCCAAAGCGCAGCAGCAGCCGCTGCAGCCCGCGAATCAACCGCTCGCCGATCATGTCCACGCCGACCAAGGTGGACGCCTCACGCGCCGAGACATAGCCCTCTGCCTGGAAGATGCTCTTCAGATAGGCGGCGACGACCGGCAGCGGCGCGGTGAACAGCGTTGCCGGCACCTCCATCTCGGTGCCCCGGGCAAGCAGGCCCCACTTGTCGATGAACGGGCGCAGATTCTTCCCGTACAACCGGGTCCGCCGGCAGTCGAGGGTGACGTCCTGGGTGACGACGCGGCGTTCATGGCGGTGCGCGCCAGGGAAGACCTGGTCGATCGCGGCGACGACCCAGCTGAGTTCGTCGTCGTTGACGGTCATCGCCTCGATTGTCAGCGACCGGTTGGTGCCCTGATCGTACTGGCCGACGAAGCCGTCTGACTGCAGCCAACCGGCCAGCGCGGCCTCGTGGACGTCGCCGGGGTGGAACTCCGCCTCGCCGTCGCTGCCCCGCCGGTGCCATTCGAGAGTGTCGCCAGCGACCAAGGTGCCGGCTTCGACGAACCGACCGGTGCCCTCGCCGGTCGATTTCCAGACCAGGTGGTCTGCGGTGACGTCCAGGGTGTAGCCGGCTTTGGTGTGCAGGCGCAATACGTCCTTGATGCCATTGGCCTGGACCGCGAGAATTCGGGTCAGCCCGTGTGCGTCGTAGACCTTGGCTCCGACGGCGTTTTCCTCGACCAGCTTGCCGATCGGGACGAGGCCGGCCGGCGTGCTCACGAGCGAGTGGTACGGCTGGCACGCTGATACCTGCTGGGGGGAGGCGGTGCCGACGTTGAACCAGACCGGCGAGTTGAAGCTGAACACCTGGTGCAGCAGCATCCAGGTCAGCTCGTGCTCGAAGATCTCGGCGTCGGCCGGGGTGGCGAAGTAGCCGTGCTGCTCCCCCGCCGCCCGGTAGGTCTTCACCACCCGGTCGATCAGCTGCCTGAGCGACCATTCCCGCTGCGGGGTACCCACCGCCCCACGGAAGTACTTGGTGGTGACGATGTTGGCCGCGTTGACGCTCCACGACTCCGGGAACTCCACGCCGCGCTGCTCGAAGTTGACCGTGCCGTCGCGCCAGTTGGTCATCACCACGTCGCGGCGCTGCCAGGTCACCTCGTCGTACGGGTGCACGCCCTCGGTGGTCCACACCCGCTCGACGGTCAGGCCAGCCGCGCCGGCCTTGGCCCGTACCCGCGCGTTGGAGCCTGCGGCCGATCCGGCCTTGCCGTTCGTCGATCCGGCCTTGCCGTTGGCCTTGGCCGCACCGTTGGCCGAATCCGCCGCGCCGTTGACCTTGGCCGAACCCGCCGCGCCGTTGGCCTTCGCCGTGCCGCCGCTACCGCTACCGCCTGTCTTCGCGGTCACACCTTCCCCCGCCATCTGATCGCCCCCTCAGGCTCTCGCGCAGCGTCGTGCCACGCGGTCGTTTCCGTCTTGCCGTTCAGCTTTTTTCTCCGGCCGTACCCGCCGGGACCGGCGGTCGGCCGTACGCCTTGCTCTTCCCGAGTCGCGGCGGGCCGGTCAGCCGGGCCCGGCCCCGGCCGCCGCCGGGCTCGTCGCGGCCTCCCGTGCCCCGGCCGCGGCCCGTAGCGTCTCGATCTCGCGTTCGAAGTCGTCCAGCGAATCGAAGGACCGGTAGACGCTGGCGAACCGCAGGTACGCCACCTCGTCCAGCTCGCGCAGCGGCCCGAGGATCGCCAACCCGACGTCGTGGCTGGGGATCTCGGCCGCGCCCTTGGCCCGGACGGTCTCCTCGACCTTCTGGGCCAGCAGGGCGATCGCGTCGTCGTCCACCGGTCGGCCCTGGCAGGCCTTGCGCACCCCGCCCATGATCTTGGATCGGCTGAACGGCTCGGTGACGCCGCTGCGTTTGACCACGGCGAGCACCGCCTCCTCGACTGTGGTGAACCGTTTGCCGCACTCCGGGCAGGACCGGCGGCGGCGGATGAGCTGGCCGTCGTCGGCTTCCCGCGAGTCGACCACGCGCGAGTCGGCGTGCCGGCAGTACGGGCAGCGCATGCCGATGTCCCTTCCGTCGAGCCGCGAGGTCGAAAATGGGCGCGCAGTGGTCACCGCAGGTTGTCGCGGGTACGCGGGGCCAGCCTGCTGGAGACATTGCTCTCAGTCAGGAGACCCAACCTGTGGACAACTTACGCCCTTGTAACTACTAGATGTTGGGGTCGACGGTAGGCCGCAACCGGGGTCCGGTCAAGTTGACCGGCACCCTTCGGCGCGTCGTCACTCTGCCAACACCGATCCCTGCCCGAGGGTTACCGCCCATGCCGCCACCGAAATCTGATCGAACGTGTGTACGATAGTTTTCTACCACAGATTCCGTCACGACCGACGCCGCGACGGCGCACCGGAACGACAAACACCGACACGACACGGCCTGCGCCGACGCGACACGCGACGACATCTCGTACAGATGTTTGAACCTGACCGGATCTCTGGTTACCGTCTTGGTCGACACCATTGGTGCCGATCAGGACGCGATCTGACGGCCGGGGAGAGGACGGATGTGTCGAGCGACGACAGGGCGGGCCCGCCTCAGCAGAGTAGCGGCAGTGGCGGCGCGACGACGGTCAACGCCGGTGCGTCGATACGTGGACGGCGGGGCAGCCGCTCCGGCGAGTCCCGGTTGCGCGCCGTGACACCGGTGGTGAGCGCCTTTCCCGAGCCGGTCAACGGTGAGTTGACCGCCCGGCAGCGCCGGATCCTGGAATTCATCCGCAGCTGGGTGGACCGGCACGGCTACCCGCCGAGTGTGCGGGAGATCGGCGAGGCGGTCGGCCTGGTCTCCCCCTCCAGCGTCGCCTACCAGCTCAAGGAGCTGGAGCGCAAAGGCTTCCTCCGCCGGGATCCGAACCGCCCCCGGGCGGTCGACGTGCGTCCGCCGCACGACGCCGCCGACGACGAGGCCGAGCGGGCGCTGCGGCCGGCTCCGGCGTACGTGCCGATGCTGGGTCGGATCGCCGCCGGTGGGCCGATCCTGGCCGAGCAGGCGGTGGAGGATGTCTTCCCGCTGCCCCGAGAGCTGGTCGGCGAGGGTGAGGTGTTCATGCTGCAGGTCAAGGGCGATTCGATGATCGACGCGGCGATCTGCGACGGCGACTGGGTGGTGGTACGTCAGCAGCCGACCGCCGACTCCGGGGAGATCGTCGCCGCGATGATCGACGGCGAGGCAACGGTGAAGACCTACCGGCGGCGCGACGGGCACGTCTGGTTGATGCCGCACAACGCCGCGTTCGACCCGATCCCCGGTGACGAGGCCACCATCATGGGCCGGGTGGTAGCGGTGCTGCGCCGGGTCTGACCCGGCGCGCACCAGACCTCGGCGGGGTGTCAGCCGCGGGGTGTCAGCCGCGCCATTCGTCCGGGTGTTCGGGGGCGGACCGGCCGTAAACGCCGGGTTCCCGCTCGCTGCGGCCGGCGGGTGGGCGCGGTCCGCTGCCGGCTCGTGGCTGGTCGTAGCGGTCGGCTGGGTAGCCGTCTCCCGGGTAGTCGCCGCCGAGGTCCCAGGATCCGCCCGGGTCGCGTGCGTCCCCGCGCTCGCGTGATCGGCCGGAGTGCCCGGTCCCGCCGTAGACGCCGCCCGCGCCGGGCCGAGCCGGGGGCGCCGGTTTCGCCGCCCCGTACACCGCTCCGGAATCGACCCCGCCGGCCGGGCGGTAGCCGCCAGTGTCCGGCGGCGGTGCTGCGGCCCCGTAGACGCCGGGCCGGCCACCGGTGGCAGGCTTGGCTGCGCCGTACGTGCCGCCGTCGGCGGCGGGGGGTCTTGCCGCCGCCGCGCCGTAGACGCCGCCACCCGGCGCGGCCGGGGCGGTGGACCCGGCGGCGGGTTTCGCCGCGCCGTAGACGCCGCCGGCTTTGCGGCCGGCCGGGGCCGGTCCGCCACCGGGCAGGGCGCCGCTGCCCAGTGCCCCGCTGGCGTAGGCACCGCTGCCCAGCGAATCGCTGGCGTAGGCCGCCGCGCCGTCCCGGTCCCCCGGGTCGCGGTCGGACCGGTCCGGGTCGCGGCCGACGCGGCCCACGCCGCGTGCCCCGGCCACCGCCGACCGCGCCGACCGCGCCGACCGCCGGGCCCGGACGATGCCGAAGATGCCGAGCCCGACCAGCAGCGCGCCCAGCACACCGACCGCCGCGATCAGCAGGTTGATCTCCTGCAGGCTGATCCGGTTGAGCCAGGACGGTCCGTCCCGGTCGCTGCCGCCACCGGCATCGTCGGCCTCCGCCGCGACCTCGGTGCTCGGGGTGTATCGCAGGATCTCCACCGGGGTCCCCTCGTCGAGGGCGGCGACGTCGGAGACGGTGAGGAAGGTGGTGCCGTCCGGGGAGTAGGCGATCGACTCGCCGAACGGGTCGGTGAGCGGGGTGGCCCGGGGGCGTTCGCTGGTGAGCGTCGCGACGATGTCGCCGTTGGCCGGCAGGTCCCACTCGAAGGCGTCGGCATAGGTGCGGACGGCGACCCGGCTACCGTCCGGGGAGCGGGCCGCGCCGGTGACGGTGAGCCGGCCGGCGGCGGCGAACAGGTTCGGGGTGCTGGTGGTGGGCAGTTCGAGTTCGCCGACCCGCTCCATCGGCACCGGGTCGTCGTTGTCGCTGCGAAGTTGTTCGGCCGGGCGGTACAGGCCGGACGGGCCGGTCTCCTTGGTGATGATCAGCGGGGTGCCGTCGTTGGCGATCAGCAGCGCCTCGGCGTCGTGCGGGCCGTCCGGGTAGCTCACCCGGTGGATGACCGGTTGGGCGGAGCCGTCGATTGGCAGGGACCACAGCGCGATTCGTTCGCGACGCTCGTCGGCGGTCGGGTTGTCCCCGACATCGGCGATCCAGAGCGTCTGCCCGTCCGGGGAGATCGCCAGGTCCTCCGGGTCCAGCGGTGGTGTCGGGTACTGGACAGCGTTGGCGACGTCGCAGGACGAGTCGAGGAAGAACACCCGCTCGTTACTGTCGATCTCGGTGCTGTCGTTGACCACGACGTAGCCGTCGGCGGTGGCGACGAGACCGGAGAGCTCCCGAAGCCGCTCGTCGGTGATCTCGCAGACCGGCTCGCCCGGTGTCACCTGCTGGGCAGCGGGCGGGGACGGGTCCTGGGCGGGCAGGGCCATGGCGGGGCCGGCCGAAGTCAGGAGGTGGATCGTGAGTAGTCCGACGGCGATCGTGGCCGGGGTCAGGAGCCGACGCATCCGACGAGTGTCGCACGCCGGCCTCAGTCCGACTGTTACACCGTGATCAATCACGTGAAGTCTTCGGTGGATCACTGAGTTTGCGGGAAGAATGTCACTCGCCCGGAGTCAGGAACGGTTGGAGTTCGGCGGCGAGTGCCTCGTCGACGCGCGCCTGCAGCAGCGTACCGGCGGCGGTGTGCCGGGTACCGAGGACCTCGCCCCGGTGGTGCACCCGGGACACCAGGTCACCCCGGTGGTACGGCAGCATCACGCTGACCTGGATGGCCGGTCGCGGCAGGCGCTGCTCGATCGCGGCGCGCAGGTCCTCGATGCCCCGGGCCTGCCGGGCGGAGACGAAGACCGCGTCGGGCCAGAGCCGTTTGAGCCGCAGCAACTCCTCCTCGCTGGCGGCGTCGATCTTGTTGACGACCAGCAACTCGGGGCGGCGGTCGGCGCCGACCTCGGCGAGCACCTCGCGGACCGCGCGAACCTGTTCCTCGGGGTCAGGATGGGCACCGTCGACCACGTGCACCACCAGGTCGGCCTCGGCGACCTCCTCCAGGGTGGAGCGGAACGCCTCGACGATCTGGTGCGGCAGGTGCCGAACGAAGCCGACGGTGTCCGACAGGGTGTAGACCCGGCCGTCGGCGGCGTGCGCCCGGCGGGTGGTCGGGTCGAGGGTGGCGAACAGCGCGTCCTCGACCAGCACCCCGGCACCGGTGATCCGGTTCAGCAGGCTGGATTTGCCGGCGTTGGTGTAGCCGGCGATCGCCACCGCCGGCACCGCGTTGCGGGTGCGCCGGGCGCGTTTGGTCTCGCGTACCGTCCGCATGCCTTTGATCTCCCGCCGCAGGCGGGCGATCCGGGTGCGGATCCGGCGCCGGTCGGTTTCCAGTTTGGTCTCACCGGGGCCGCGCAGGCCGACGCCGCCGCCGGCGCCGCCGCCACGGCCGCTGCCGCCGGTCTGCCGGGACAGCGTTTCGCCCCAGCCGCGCAGCCGGGGCAGCAGGTACTCCAGCTGGGCCAGCTCGACCTGGGCCTTGCCCTCTTTGCTCTTGGCGTGCTGGGCGAAGATGTCCAGGATCAGTGCGGTCCGGTCGATGACCTTGACTTTGACTTTCTGCTCCAGGTTGCGCAGCTGCGACGGGGAGAGCTCGCCGTCACAGATCACCGTGTCCGCGCCGGAAGCGAGCACCACGTCGCCGAGTTCGCCGACCTTGCCCCGGCCGACGTAGGTGGCCGGGTCGGGCCGGTCGCGGCGCTGGATCAGGCCCTCCAGGACCTGGGACCCGGCGGTCTCGGCGAGCGCGGCGAGCTCGGTGAGCGAGTTCTCCGCGTCGGTCACCGTCCCGCTCTCCCAGACTCCCACCAGCACCACGCGCTCCAGCCGCAGCTGGCGGTACTCGACCTCGGTGATGTCGGCGAGTTCGGTGGAGAGCCCGGCGACGCGGCGCAGCGCGTGCCGGTCGGCCAGCTCCAGGTCGCCGACGGTGGTGTCGTCGTCCGTCGGCTCGATCGGACCGTCCGGGCCGGTTTGACCGTTTAGACCGGTTTGACCGTTGGGGCCGGTTCGGCCGTCCGGGTCGGTTCGGCCGTCCGGGTCGGTGGCGGTCGACAGGTGGAACGGCGGGTGAACCGTCTCCTCGGCACGATATGTACGCAAAAGCTGCCTCCTCAGGATTCGATCGTGACACGCCGACGGCCGCGCCGCACCTACATATCAGGACGCGGGCTGCCGGCGCGGCCGGTACCCGGTCGGGTCGCGTCCTGTGCGGGCCCGTTCGCGGCCGACGCCGGGCCGCCGCGACCTGCGGCCGAACGGCTACGGCACGCCGTACGCGGGGCGGAGCGGGCACGGTGCGGATCACGCGCAAGAATGGTGCAGCGGCCCGGTCCGGCCGCCCCACCAACGACGGAGGGATCCCGTGGCGACCACCCGCCTGCCCAGTGCCGGCTTCTCCATCACCATCCGGATCAGCATTCCCGCCGACGCGTCCGCGATCGGCCGGTTGACCACCTGTGTCGGCGATGCCGGTGCCATCGTCACGGCTCTTGACGTGGTCGACTCCGACCCGGTCAGCGTGGTGGTCGACCTGACCTGCGACACGGCCGACGCGGCGCACGCCGACGACGTGGTCAAGGAGCTCGAGGCGCTCGACGGCGTCGAGGTCCGCAAGGTGTCGGACCGGACGTTCCTGCTGCATCTGGGCGGCAAGATCGAGGTAGCCCCAAAGGTGTCGCTACGGAACCGGGACGAACTGTCCCGGGCGTACACGCCGGGGGTGGCGCGGGTATGCCTGGCGATCGCCGACAATCCGGCCGACGCGCGCCGGCTGACCATAAAGCGCAACACCGTGGCGGTGGTGACCGACGGTTCGGCAGTGCTCGGGCTGGGCAATCTCGGTCCGGCGGCCGCGCTGCCGGTGATGGAGGGCAAGGCGGCGCTGTTCAAACGGTTCGGTGACGTCGACGCCTGGCCGGTGGTGCTGGACACCCAGGACCCGGACGAAATTGTCTCGATCGTACGGGCGATCGCCCCCGGCTACGGCGGGATCAACCTGGAGGACATCGCCGCGCCGCGCTGCTTCGAGATCGAGTCGAAGCTGCGGGAGCTGCTCGACATCCCGGTCTTCCACGACGACCAGCACGGCACGGCGATCTGCGTGCTGGCCGCGCTGACCAACGCACTGCGGGTGGTCGGCAAGCAGCTCAGCGACGTACGGGTGGTGGTCTCCGGGGCAGGTGCGGCCGGCACCGCCATCATCAAGCTGCTGCTACGCCAGGGCGTCGGCGACGTCATCGCCTACGACCGGCCGGGGGCGCTGCACCAGGGACTGAGCGGGTTGAACCCCACCTGGCAATGGCTGGCCGAGCACACCAACTCGACCGGGTACGCCGGGGATCTGCCCGGCGCGCTCCGGGGCGCGGACGTGTTCATCGGGGTGAGCGCGCCGAACCTGCTGACCGGCGACGACATCGCCGCCATGGCGCCGGACTCGATCGTGTTCGCGTTGGCGAACCCGGACCCCGAGGTGGACCCGCGCGAGGCCCGCCGGCACGCGGCGGTGGTCGCGACGGGGCGGTCCGACCAGCCGAACCAGATCAACAACGTACTGGCGTTTCCGGGCGTGTTCCGGGGCATGCTCGACGCCCACGCGGAGTCGTTCACCGACGATATGGCGTTGGCGGCGGCGCGGGCCATCGCCGATGTGGTGGGCGAGGATCGGATCAACCCGACGGTGATCGTGCCGAGCGTGTTCGATCCCCGGGTGGCACCGGCGGTGGCCGCTGCGGTCCGAGCCGCGGCGCAGGCCTCGGACGCGGCCGCGCAGCCGGCCGTCGTCGCGCAGACAGCCGTCGTCGCGCAGCCGGCCGTGGACGAACAGCCGTCCGTGGCCACCGCCCCGGCCGGTGTGCCCACCATCCAGCAACGGTCAGCGGCAGCCGACAACTGACCCTGGGCGGCTGGCGGTACCCGGACCGGGTTCTGGCGCGGTACCCGGACCGGGTTGGCACCAGCCGCGCCGCTCAGCGCCGCGGAGCGCGCAACGCGGCGTACGCCGACCGGACCAGGTCGGGGTCGGCGCCGTCGAGCCAGCACACCCGGGCGTCGCGGCGGAACCAGGAACGTTGCCGGCGGACGAACCGGCGGGTCGCCCTCACCGTGTCCGCTCGGGCCTGTTCGTCGTCGTACTCGCCGTCGAGCATCCGCAGCACCTGCTGGTAGCCGAGCGCTCGACTGGCCGTACGGCCGTCCCGCAGGCCCTGCCCGAGCAGCGCGCGAACCTCGTCCACCAGGCCCTGCTCCCACATCCGGTCCACCCGGCGGGCGATCCGCTCGTCGAGTGGCCCGGTGGGCAGATCGACACCGAGTTGTACGGCGTCGTAGTACGGCGCCGGCTCCGGCAGCGCGGCGGTGAACGGCCGCCCGGTCAGCTCGATCACCTCCAGCGCCCGGACGATCCGCCGCCCGTTGCCGGGCAGGATCGCGGCGGCGGCCGCCGGGTCGGCGGCGGCCAGCCGGGCGTGCAGCGGACCCGGGCCGGTCTCGGCGAGCTCGGCTTCGAGCCGGTCACGCAGCGCCGGGTCGGTGCCGGGGAAATCGAACTTCTCCAGCACCGCCCGCACGTACAGGCCGGAGCCGCCGACCAGCAGCGGCAGCCGTCCCCGGCGCAGGATGTCGTCGATGGCGGCGCGGGCCAGCCGCTGGTATTCGGCGACGCTGGCCGGCGCGGTGACCGGCCAGATGTCGAGCAGGTGGTGCGGTACGCTGGCCCGTTCGTCGACGGTGAGCTTGGCGGTGCCGATGTCCAGGCCCTGGTACAGCTGCATCGAGTCGGCGTTGACCACCTCGGCACCAAGTTGCTCGGCGAGGGTGATGCTCAGCGCGGACTTGCCGGCCGCGGTCGGGCCGATCACCGCCACCACCCGGTCCGGGCGGATGGTCGGTGGTCGGCGCGGCCCGGTACCGCGCCCGTTGGTCAGTTCCGGTCCCACGAGGCGACAAAGTACGCGACGCCGTACGGTGCGGCGTAGTAGGTGAGCCGGCCGGTCCAGTCGATCACATCGCCGGCCGCCGCACCGCCGTTCGTAGCGCCGGGGGTTTCGGTGCCGGCAGCAACGGTGCCGGCAACCACCTGCCAGGCGGCCCGGCCGGCGACCTGCAGCGCACCGGCCAGGGCCGGGTCGAGACGGGCGAGGGTCCGGTGGTCGGCTGCGGCCAGGGCGGCGGCCACCTCGTCGTCGAAGGGTTCTGCCCGGTCGTCCTGGTAGCCGGGTGAGGAGAGACCGCGGCAGGCGGAGCCGTCCCCCATCACCAGGGCCGCCCACGGTCGGGCGGCGGTCCGGGGTCCCGCTGCGGCGGACCCGGCGAGCAGCCGCCCGCGCCGTAGGCACTGTGCGGGTGGCGTACCGGCGGGGACCGCGACCATCTCGACCGCTGTACGGGCGGGGTCGACGCCGGCGCGGGTGAGCAACCACGCCGCGACGGTCAGGCTCAACGGCAGGCGGCGGCCGGCACCGGTCGACGCGGTGCCGGGGGCCGGTGTGGCGTCAGGTGCGGCACCGGGCGGCGCCGCGCCCAAGGGTACGTCGACCGCCACCCCCCAGGGCCGGAAGCTGGCGGACAACGGTGGCCGCCAGACCCGCTCCGTCGGATCGGGATCGGTGGCCGGATCGGGATCGGTGGCCGGATCGGGATCGGTGGCCGGATCGGGATCGGTGGACGGATCGTCGGTGCCGATGACCACGATTCGCTCGGCGGGGCAGTCGACCAGTGACCGGACGGCGTCGGTGGCGGCGCGCCGCAGCTCGTCGAGCTCGGCGGCGGCCCCGCCGGCCAGTTCGGGAACGATCACCGGCGGGTGTGGGCAGAAGGCGACGCGCAGCGGGGGCACGGCTTCCACGGTAACCCGTAGCCCTGTTGCGCCGCGCAGTCGACCAATCACCTTCAGTGTCGAAATTTGGCCCCTTTGGCACCGACTCGTGGGCCAACCACCGACAAGGACACCGTATGGTCACGGTCGGCGACAGGCGCTCGACGCCGGCAGGGTTGGACCTGTGACAATGCGCGGGGGAAACTTACCCGCAACCTAACTGCGCCGTGGCGGCGTCCATCGGGACATCTCGATCCTGCGACGCCGGGAGAACGAGGATGGGCACATGAGCGACTGGACTTCCTTCGGACGGGTTGATGCGGACGGCACGGTCTACGTCAAGACTGCCGAAGGGGAGCGCGCGGTCGGGTCCTGGCAGGCTGGAGCGCCGGAGGAAGGCCTGGCACACTTCGCCCGCCGGTTCGCCGACCTGGTCACCGAGGTCGATTTGACGGAGGCCCGGTTGCAGTCCGGCGCCGCCGACGCGACGCATTCGCTCAGCACGATCCGACGACTGCGCGGGTCACTGGCCGAGGCCCATGTGGTCGGCGACCTCGATTCGCTGGCCGACCGGCTGGACAAGCTGGCGACCCTCGCCGAGGAGAAGGCGGCGCAGGCCAGAGCGGCCCGCGACGCTGCCCGCGCCGCCGCGCTGGCCCGCAAGACCGAGCTGGTGGTCGAGGCCGAGCAGCTCGCGGCCGAGTCCACCGGGTGGAAGAGCACCGGCGACCGGTTCCGGGAGATCCTCGACGAGTGGAAGACGATCCGCGGCGTCGACAAGAAGACCGACGGGGAGCTGTGGAAGCGGTTCGCCGCCGCCCGGGACGGGTTCACCCGTCGGCGGGGCGCGCACTTCGCCACCCTCGACGCGCAGCGCAAGCAGGCCCAGTCGGCGAAGAACGAGCTGGTCGCCGAGGCCGAGACGCTGGCCGAGTCGACCGACTGGGCCAGCACCGCGAGCCGGCTCAAGGAGCTGATGGCCGAGTGGAAGGCTGCCCCACGCGCCTCGAAGGAGGCGGAGCAGAAGCTGTGGGAACGGTTCCGTTCGGCGCAGGACACCTTCTTCACCCGCCGTAGCGAGGTCTTCTCGGCCCGCGACGCCGAGCAGCGCGCCAACCTGGAGCGCAAGCAGGCGCTGCTGACCGAGCTGGAGGCGGTCGACATCGATGCGGATCCGCGTACCGCGCAGGCGAAGCTGCGCGAGGTGCAGGGCCAGTGGCACGACATCGGCCGGGTGCCACGCGAGGCGGCGTCGGGGCTGGACCGTCGACTGCGGGCGGTCGAGGACCGGGTACGCGAGACGATGGACTCGGCCTGGCGGCGTACCGAGCCGTCGGCGAATCCTCTGTTGACCCAGATGCGCGAGCAGGTCGCCGAGGCCGAGCAGCGGCTGGAGCGGGCCAGGGCGGCCGGTGACGCCAAGCGGATCCGCGAGGCGGAGAAGGCGCTCGCCGGCAAGCGGCAGTTCCTGGAGCTGGCGGAGAAGGCGGGGTAGCCGGCTGGTGCCGGAGCGGCGGCCGTCCGCCGCTCCGGCACCGGACTCGGGTGACCGGGCCGCTGCGTGACGCGCAGCGGCCCGCAGTCGTCCGCGACCCATTGTCATCGAAGCGCTTCTATGATTTCCTGGCGGGACGGGGAACCGCTTCCCCGTCCCTTGTCGGAAGCGGGCCCCGTCATGTCAACCGGCGGGACCGCGTCGCCCGGTACGACGCACACCCGAGCCGCTCCGGGCACGGCTCGGCTACCGGCGTACGCGCCTGCTCTGTCGCTAGGAGTCCACAGTGCCCGCAACCCAACGCAGACTGACCCTGGTCACTGCCGCAGTCACCACGATCGCGCTGACCGGCGCGGCAACCGCCATCGCCACCGCGGCCCACGCCGCCACCGGCTGCCGGGTCGACTACACCGTCGGCGCCCAGTGGCCTGGTGGTTTCACCGGCAACATCACCATCACCAACCTCGGCGACCCGCTGTCCGGCTGGACCCTGCGCTGGAGCTTCACCGCAGGCCAGCAGGTGGTCCAGGGGTGGAACGCCGAACTGTCGCAGAGCGGCAGCACCGTGACCGCCGGCGACGCCGGCTGGAACGGCAACCTTGGCACCAACGCGAGCACGTCGATCGGCTTCAACGGATCGTGGAACAACTCGGCGAACCCGGCACCCGTCGACTTCACCCTCAACGGCGTGGCCTGCACCGGCGGCACCAATCCTGACCCGACCACGCCGCCACCTGACCCGACCACGCCACCGCCGAACCCGACCACGCCGCCACCTGACCCGACCACGCCACCGCCGGGTCCGACCCCGACCGGCATCGTCGGCTGGGCCGCCCACAACGGCGGCACCACCGGCGGCGGCAACGCCGGCACCACCACCGTCACCACCGCCGCCGCCCTCGAATCAGCCGTCGGCTCCTCCACCGCCGCCGTCATCCGCGTCTCCGGCACCATCAACTGCTCCGGCATGCTCCGCGTCCGCTCCAACAAAACCATCCTCGGCGCCGGCAACTCCGCCACCATCTCCGGCTGCGGCCTCAACATCAACGGCGACCGCAACGTCATCATCCGCAACATCAACTTCCGCAACTGGAACGACGACGCCATCAACGTCCAGGAATCCGCCACCAACATCTGGATCGACCACAACAACTTCACCAACGGCTACGACGGCGCCGTCGACATCAAACGCGGCTCCGACTACATCACCGTCTCCTGGAACCGCGTCTTCGGCCACGACAAGTCCATGCTCCTCGGCCACTCCGACAGCAACGCCGGCCAGGACGTCGGCCACCTGCGCGTCACCTACCACCACAACTGGTTCGACGGCTCCAACCAACGCCACCCCCGCGTCCGGTTCGGCAACCCCGTCCACGTCTTCAACAACTACTACGACGGCGTCACCGGCTACGGCGTCGCCTCCACCATGAACGCCGGCGTCCTCGTCGAAGGCAACTACTTCGAAAACACCGACGACCCCTACCACCTCGGCGAAGGCTCCTCCGGACCCGGCAGCCTCGTCGCCCGCAACAACCACTTCGTCAACTCCGGCAACGGACAGACCGGCGGAAGCGTCGCCGCCATCCCCTACGGCTACACACTGACCACACCCAGCCAGGTCAAATCCGTCGTCACCAACGGCGCCGGCACCGGCAAGATCGGCCTCTGATTCGAATCGGCGGCAGGGGCGGGCGGTCCGCACCACCGACCGTCCCTGCCACCGGCAATCGGCAGGGCGCCACGACGGGCGACGACGGACGGGTTTACCCAGGACTCGCAAGACGAACGGATGCACCAGGGCTGGTCGGAGTCGCAGCGGCGAAATCCTGGCCGGCCACGAGCCGATGCGAGTCAGGGGACGGCGCGACGTTCCATGGCTGGCCGACTCCGCTCACCGCCCGGCCAACCGGCTGTGGCACACCGATAAGGTGCCCTTGTGCATAGTCGACCCCCAGGTCGCGTAGGACGTCGAGAACAGCGTCGCGCTCGACGTACTCAGCAGCAGTCAGGATGCCCAGCTCGCGACAGGCGGCCAGCAGCGACCTGACCAACGCGCGGTCGGTGGACGACGTGTCGATGCTCTGAATGAAACCTCCATCGATCTTGACAAGATCAATTGGGAAGTACTTGAGGTAGGTGAACGAACCGTATCCCGCACCGAAGTCGTCCAGCGCCACCTGGCAACCGATCTCCTTGATGCCGTCGGCGAACCGCCGGGCGGCGGTCAGGTTGCCGATCAACGCGGTCTCAGTGATCTCAAAGGTCAGCTGTTCCGGCCGTACGCCGAGCCGGGTGACCAGATCGTCGATGCAGCCCAACAGTGCCAGATCACCGACCGTGCGGCCGGAGAGGTTGATTTGGTAGTGCGCAGTTTGCGGGCCGTCTGCGATCGTACGCAGCGCCCGCTTGACTACCCACTCGTCAACCGGGAGCACCTCGTCGATGTGCTCGGCAACGTCGAGAAACGCCGACGGCGGTGCGGGGCATCGAGTGCCGTCCAGGACCCGTAGCAGAACCTCGTGCCGGGTGACCTGGTTCAGGTGCAGGTCAAGTATCGGCTGGGCGTAGAGGGTGAAACGATCCTCGGTGACCGCTGTCCGCACCCGGTCACGAGAGGTGATCCGCCGTTCCGCCTCGGGCACCGGCTCGCCCCGCACGCGGAGCGGGTCGCCGGACAGGACCGCCTTACGCCACCCGTTCTCTGCGTCGAGCAACAGGTCGAATCCGGTAGTCCTGCTCAACTCGTCATAGCACACCAGTCCGCCATGCACGGTCAGCCGGAGTCGACGACGGCCCACCACGACATCCTGCTCCCGCAACCGGCCGATGAGACTCGCTGCATTGGCTTGCGCCACCCGCATCGAGGTCCTCGGCATCAGTACGGCGAATTCGCTGGTCGCGGTCAAGGCACAGACATCGGTGCGTCGCATGGTGTCAGTAATGACGGTGGCGACCACGCTGGCAAGCCGGTCCTGCTCGGCAGGCTCAGTGATGGTGGTGGAGCCGGCAGGCTCGACCGCGAGTACCAGCAGCGCCCCGGACCCGACTGCGACGGCGTGATCGACCTCGTCGAGAAACCGCCTACGGTTGAGCAGTCCGGTACCGGCGTCACGGTCGTTGCCCATCACCGAGACCGCGTCGTCGCGGCGCTGTCGGCGACGGCGCTCACGACGGGCGACGTGTTCCGCAGTGGTGTCCTCTACCTCGCCGACCACACCGATCGGCGTCCCGAGCCGGTCGGCCACAATCTGAAGGTGCACGGTTACGTACCGGACCACTTGGTCGGCTCTGACCACCCGGAAGGAATGCCAAGCGGGCTCCTGAACCGACCACACCTGGTCGAGCGCCTGCTGAAACTCGGTGAGGTCGTCGGGGTGGATCTGGTCGTACAGTGAGCGCCGGGCCGGATGGTGCGTGCCGGGCGGTCGGCCGAGGATCAGGGACAGTTCCGGCGACCACGTGAGCTGCCCTGTGGACGCAAGCCAGGTAAAGGTGCCGAGTTTGGCGATCTGGGCGGCCCGCAGCACCCGACGCAGCTCGTCGGCGTTCGTCGCCAACGGATCCTTCCAGTCGAGGTCCTCGACCAGGTCACGGCCCTCCGCCCGGGCGCGGGTGTATTCCTGGGAAACTCGTCGTGCGGTACGCCGGGCCTGCGCCGACTCCAGTTGGCTGGGCGGACAATGAGCGGCCAACCGCAGGAGGCTGTCAAGATCCATCGGGCCCGCCTTCCCGCCCTGCTGGAGAATCTGCTGTCTCGACGAGTTGCCGGAGCTGCTGGTGTGCACGGCGCTTGTAGGTGCGCACTGTGTTGACAGTCAACCCCAGGATTCCAGCGATCTCCTCAGCCTTCCATCCGTCGACGTCGAGCTGCGTGATCGCCGCCAACTGACGCGGCAGCCGGCGCAGCAGCTGCTGTAGCACGAGTCGCGCCTCGTGACCGTCGGCCGGCGCGGCCAGCCGTTCGGGCGGAACGTCGTCGAGGCCGATCGACTCCCGATGGTTCCGGCGCTCACGCAGCTTGCGTTCCTTGATGATTGCAGCCTTGAAGACCCATGCAACCGGTTTGTCATAGTTTCGGATCTCCGCCCAGCGGCCACGGGCCGCCAGGAACGCCTCTTGGACCGCGTCATCGACCAGGTCACTCGCTCGGCAGTAGCTGAGCAGGAAGCGGTGGACCTTCACGAGGTTCTCTTGACAGAAGATGCCGAAAGTGGCGTTCAGCTCGGCCTCATCGGCACCACCGGCGCCGGCGTCCCGCTCCGGCTCGATTGGGCGCGCGGCCATCTCCGTGCCGGTCATCCGAGATCCTGCCGATCGGCATCGTCGGCGCCGCGACGGGTCGTGATCCGACGGTCACCATCACGGTCGCGCTCGATGATGGTGAGTTCGGTGTGCGCCCCACCAGCAAGATGGATGAGGCCGGCAGCACGGGCCCGAGTCCGCGCCGACACCTCCCGCTCCATCGCCAACCGGGTGCGATGCCGAAGGTAGCTGCGGAGGAATCCCGCAACCGCCGCCACCCCCGCCAGGATCATCGCCACGGTGACACCACGCTCAGTGTCCACGCTGCCTACCAGATCGATCAACGTATCCCCCTCTTCGACCCGCCGCCTCACTGCATATAACTCCCCGTCAGCGAGCAAAATCGGGATGCCGAATCACACGAAACCTCGGAGGTCCCGAACTCGACCCGTCCCACCTGGGACACTTCATCCGATCATCCCATCGATACCACCAGATCAGCCGATGAGCCGATCGGTGACATCTCAATTACTTGGAGTGATGAGCAAGTCGCCATGAAAGAACTACAGCTTGTAACGGTCACGCCACCTGCGACCTCGGTACGACAGGCTCTCGCGTCCGACACCCATTGACAAAGATCAGTTTCGATGTGATCCTCGGGTGGGACGACTTCGGGAGCCGACAGCTACGGCGGGGAGCGGGCAACTCTCCGCAGGACCGTGCTGAGTAGCGACGGCCACGCGCCCCTTGCGGGCAATCATCCGTGCTTTCCTAACGCGCCGCTCCGGCGCGCACCAACCGATGTTGGAGTCCGTAATGCCCACTCTCACCACCGCCGGTCGCCGACCGCTGGGGCTGTACGCCCTGGTCGTCGCCGTCACCGCCGGGTTGCTACTGACCACGGCGCTGGCCAACGTCGCCTCGGCGCACGGTTCGGTCGTCAGCCCCGCGTCCCGCACGTACGGCTGCTTCGAGCGCTGGGGCGACCGCCACATGGCGCCGGAAATGGCCACCGAGGACCCGATGTGTTACCAGGCCTGGCAAGCAGACCCCCAAGCCATGTGGAACTGGAACGGCCTCTTCCGCGAAGGCGTCGGCGGCAACCACCAGGGCGCCATTCCGGACGGTCAGCTCTGCAGCGCCGGACGCACCCAGAACGGCCGCTACAACGCGATGGACACCATCGGCAACTGGCAGGCCACGTCGATCAACAACTCGTTCAACGTCCGACTGTTCGACGGGGCCAGCCACGGTGCCGACTACATCCGGGTGTACGTGACCCGGCAGGGCTTCAACCCGATCACCCAGGCACTGGGCTGGGGCGACCTGGAGCTCGTCGCCCAGATTGGCAACACGCCAGCGTCGCAGTGGCAGAGCGCCCCCGACGGGGTGCAGATCGACATCCCGGCGACCGCCCCCGGACGCTCCGGCCGGCACATGGTCTACACCATCTGGCAGGCCAGTCACTTCGACCAGTCCTACTACTTCTGCAGCGACGTGAACTTCGGCGGCAGCAACCCGCCGCCGACCACCGCCCCACCGACCACGCCGCCACCGACCACCGCTCCGCCGACCACGCCGCCGCCGACCACCGCTCCGCCGACCACCCCACCGCCGACCACGCCGCCGCCCAGTTCGGCCGGCTGCACCGCCACCTACAGCGTCGCCTCGACCTGGTCCGGTGGCTTCCAGGGCGACGTACGGGTGACCGCCGGCTCGTCGGCGATCAGTGGCTGGACGGTGACGCTGAACTACCCCAGTGGGCAGACCGTGCAGCAGGCGTGGAACGCCACCGTCTCGGCCAGCGGCTCGACGGTGACCGCCCGCAACGTCAGCTACAACGGCAGCCTCGCCGCCGGAGCCAGCACCAACTTCGGCTTCATCGGCTCGACCGCCGGCGGCACCCCGTCGGTGGCCTGCACGGCCTCCTGACCTGACGACCTGACCCTGACGGTCAAACTGACGGCGGCGGTGCGGTGTCGCGGATCCGCGACACCGCACCGCCGCCGTCGCGTTTCCAGCAAGATCGACATCGGTCGAGGGAGGTTGACCACATTACACGTTGGAAACAGTAGGTAACACGGGCATGATTGTCTGCGACCGTCGGCGTCGATACAGTCGTAGCTTCCCGAGGCCGGGAAGCACCAGGTCACCGCCGGTCATCCGGACCAGCCATGTGCTCCGGAGTGGACCCGACCGCGCCGGAAGCCGGTAGCGCAGGGAGGATCAGCCATGCCAGGAGTCGTCCGCGCCGCCATCGTCCAGACCACGTGGACAGGCGACAAGGAATCCATGATCAAAGCGCACGAGGAGTACGTCCGGCAGGCCGCCGCCCAGGGCGCGAAGGTGATCTGCTTCCAGGAGTTGTTCTACGGGCCGTACTTCTGCCAGGTGCAGGAGAGCGAGTACTACGCCTACGCCGAGTCGATCCCCGGGCCGACCACCGAACGGTTCGCCGCCCTCGCCGCCGAGCACAACATGGTGATGGTGCTGCCGATGTACGAACGCGAGCAGGCCGGGCTCCTCTACAACACCGCCGCTGTGATCGACGCCGACGGCAGCTACCTGGGCAAGTTCCGCAAGACCCACATCCCCAACGTCAAAGGCTTCTGGGAGAAGTTCTACTTCCGCCCCGGCAACCTCGGCTACCCGGTCTTCGACACCGCCGTCGGGCGGATCGGCGTCTACATCTGCTACGACCGGCACTTCCCCGAAGGCTGGCGGGCGCTGGGCCTGGCCGGCGCGCAGATCGTGTTCAACCCGTCGGCGACCAGCCGCAGCCTGTCGTCATATCTGTGGAAGCTGGAGCAGCCGGCGGCGGCCGTGGCCAACGAGTACTTCATCGCCGCGATCAACCGGGTCGGCGTCGAAGCCGACTACGGCGACAACGACTTCTACGGCACCTCCTACTTCGTCGACCCGGAAGGCAAGTTCGTCGGCGACACCGGGGACCCGTACCAGCCGGAGCTGATCGTCCGCGACCTCGACCTCGACCTGATCGAGACGGTCCGCAACCGCTGGGCGTTCTACCGCGACCGCCGCCCGGACGCCTACGGCGACCTGGTTCAACCCTGACCCGGCGGAGGAAGCCATGAGTCTGCTGATCACCGGCGGCACCGTCGTCGGACCGACCGGACCGTACGCCGCCGACGTGCTCGTCGACGGCGAGACGATCGCCGCGATCTTCGCCCCCGGCACCGGGCCCGCCGACGGCGTCGACGTCCTCGACGCCAGTGGCAAGTACGTCATCCCCGGCGGCGTCGACGTGCACACCCACATGGAGCTGCCGTTCGGCGGCACGTTCGCCAGTGACACCTTCGACACCGGTACGAAGGCCGCCGCCTTCGGCGGCACCACCACGATCGTCGACTTCGCGGTGCAGCGCGCCGGTGAGGTGGTCGGCGACGGGCTGGCCGCCTGGCACGCCAAGGCCGAGGGTAACTGCCACGTCGACTACGGCTTCCACATGATCATCGGCGGGGTGGACGACGAGTCGCTCAAGGCGATGGATTCCCTGGTCGCCACCGAGGGGATCACCAGCTTCAAGCTGTTCATGGCGTACCCGGGGGTGTTCTACAGCGACGACGGCCAGATCCTGCGGGCGATGCAGAAGGCCCGCGACAACGGCGCGATGATCATGATGCACGCCGAGAACGGCATCGCGATCGACGTCCTCATCGGCCAGGCCCTGGCCCGCGGTGAGACCGACCCGATCCACCACGGGTTGACCCGACCGGCCGCGTTGGAGGCCGAGGCGACCAGCCGGGCCATCGCCCTGGCCGGGGTCGCCGCCGACTGCCCGCTCTACATCGTGCACCTGTCCGCCAGCGAAGCCCTCGCCGCCGTCGCGACCGCCCGCGACGCCGGCCGCAACGTCTTCGCCGAGACCTGCCCGCAGTACCTCTACCTGACCCTGGAGGACCAGCTCGGCGCGCCCGGTTTCGAAGGCGCCAAATGGGTCTGCTCGACCCCGCTGCGCAGCAAGCACGAACCCCACCGCGCCGACCTGTGGCGTGGCCTACGCACCAACGACCTGGCGGTGGTCTCCACCGACCACTGCCCGTTCTGCTTCAAGGACCAGAAGGAACTCGGCCTCGGCGACTTCTCCAAGATCCCCAACGGGATCGGCGGCGTCGAACACCGCGTCGACCTGGTCTACCAGGGTGTCGTCGACGGCAAACTGTCCCTGGCCCGCTGGGTGGAGACGATCGCCACCACCCCGGCCCGGATGTTCGGCCTCTACCCGCGCAAGGGCGTCATCGCCCCCGGCTCCGACGCCGACATCGTCGTCTACGACCCGGCCGGGCGGACCACCATCTCGGCGGCCACCCACCACATGAACATGGACCACTCGGCGTACGAAGGGTTTGAGATCACCGGCAAGGTCGACACCGTACTGTCGCGCGGCACCGTCCTGGTCAGCGGCGACGGGGCGTACCACGGGCGCGCCGGCCACGGCCGCTACCTGCGCCGCGGCCTGTCGGACTACCTGCTGTAAAGGAGGCGAGCATGGACTTCGGCGTCGTGTTCCAGTGTGACCCGCCCGGCCGGGAGCTGGTGTCGCTGGCCCAGCAGGCCGAGCAGGCCGGCTTCAGCCACGTGTGGACGTTCGACTCGCACGTACTGTGGCAGGAGCCGTTCGTCATCTACAGCCAGATCCTCGCCGCCACCTCGTCGGTGACGGTCGGGCCGATGGTGACCAACCCGAGCACCCGGGACTGGACCGTCACCGCGTCGACGTTCGCCACCCTCAACGAGATGTACGGCAACCGTACGGTCTGCGGCATCGGCCGGGGCGACTCGGCGGTCCGGGTCCTCGGCGCCCGCCCCACCACCCTCGCCGAGCTGCGCGAATGCGTCACCGTCATCCGCGACCTGGCCGCCGGGCGGACCGTGCGCTACCGCGACCGCGACATCACCCTGCCGTGGGTCAGTGACGGGGCACTGGAGGTGTGGGTCGCCGCGTACGGGCCGAAGGCGCTCGCCCTGGCCGGTGAGGTCGGCGACGGCTACATCCTGCAGCTCGCCGACCCGGACATCGCCGCCTGGATGATCGGCGCGGTGCGGGCCGCCGCCGAACGCGCCGGCCGCGACCCGGACGCGGTCACCTTCTGCGTCGCCGCCCCCGCCTACGTCGGCGACGACCTGGCCCACCAGCGGGAGCAGACCCGCTGGTTCGGCGGCATGGTCGGCAACCACATCGCCGACATCGTCGCCCGCTACGGCGGTGACGGCAGCGCGGTGCCGAAGGTGCTCACCGACTACATCGCCGGCCGACAGGGCTACGACTACGCCGAACACGGCCGGGCCGGCAACACCCACACCGACTTCGTACCCGACGAGATCGTCGACCGGTTCTGCCTGCTCGGCCCGGCCGATGAGCATCTACGGCGGCTCGCCGAGCTGCGTGAGCTCGGCGTCGACCAGTTCGCCGTCTACCTGCAACACGACGCCAAGCAGGAGACCCTGGCCGCGTACGGCGAGCAGATCATCCCCGCGTACCGCCGGGTGGTCGCGTCTTGACCAGCGGCCCGACCAGCGGCCCGACCAGCGGCTGGGCGCGCCGGGCCGGCGTCGCCGGGGTCGCGCTGGCCGCGCTCGCGCTCGCCGCAGCGGCCTGGGAGGGCTACAAACTGGTCGGCGACCCGGACGGCACCGACGTGTACGGCGTACCGCTGCTGCCGCGCGCCGACGACGCCGCCATGCCGCACCTGGCCGACGTGGTCGCCGGCCTCGGCGACGTCGACGTCGCCGCCGGCCAGCCGGTGTGGCGGGTCGTCGCCGACGCCTGCCTGTTCACCCTCGGGGTGACCGGCGTCGGGTTCGCCGCCGGCACCCTGGTCGGGCTGATCCTGGCGGTCGCGATGCAGCGGCTGCGGATCGTCGAACGGGGACTCTTGCCGTACGTCGTGTTGTCGCAGACCGTACCGCTGGTCGCCCTGGCCCCGGTGATCGCCGGCTGGGGCGGGCGGCTGTCGGTCGGCGCCTACCCGTGGCAGCCGTGGATGTCGGTCGCGGTGATCGCCGCGTACCTGGCGTTCTTCCCGGTCGCCGTCGGCATGCTGCGCGGCCTGCAGTCGCCGCCGGCCGCCGGGGTGGAGCTGATGCGCAGCTACGCGGCCGGCTGGTGGCGCACCCTGTGGAAGCTGCGGGCACCGGCCGCGTTGCCGTACCTGTTCCCGGCGCTGCGGCTGGCCGGGGCGGCCGCCGTGGTCGGCGCGGTCGTCGGGGAGATCTCCACCGGCACCCGGGGCGGCATCGGGCGGCTGATCCTGGAGTACTCCCGGCAGGCGACCAGCGCCCCGGCGAAGGTGTACGCGGCGATCCTCGGTGCCGCCGCGCTCGGCCTGGTCGTCGCCGCCACGGTGACCGTGCTGGAGATGTCACTGACCCGGCACCAGCGGCGGGTGGCGGTGACCGGATGAGCAATGACTTCGCTGTCAGCCTCGCCGGGGTCGACAAGGTCTTCAACGTCGGCCGGGTCGACGCCGTCACCGCGCTGACCGGGGTGGAGCTGACCATCGGGCGGGGCGAGTTCGTGTCGCTGATCGGGCCGTCCGGCTGCGGCAAGAGCACCCTGTTGCGGCTGATCGCCGACCTGATCACCCCGACCGCGGGCACGGTCACCGTCAACGGCAAGGCCGCCCGGCAGGCCAGACTCGACCAGGAGTACGGCATCGCCTTCCAGCAGGCCGGTCTGTTCGACTGGCGGACGGTGCGGCGCAACGTGGAGCTGCCGTTGGAGCTGCGCGGGGCGCGGCGGGCACAGCGCCGGGACCGGGTCGACGAGATGCTGGCCCTGGTCGGGCTGGCCGACTTCGCCGGCCACTACCCGGCCCAGCTGTCCGGCGGCATGCAGCAGCGGGTGGCGATCGCGCGGGCGCTCGCCGTACACCCGCCGTTGCTGTTGATGGACGAACCGTTCGGTGCGCTCGACGAAATGACCCGCGAACGCCTGCAGGACGAACTGCTCGGCATCTGCGCGCGCACCGCGACCAGCACCGTCTTCGTCACCCACTCGATCTCCGAGGCGGTGTACCTGTCCGACCGGGTGGTGGTGATGTCGGCCAGGCCGGGGCGGATCACCGCCGTCGTCGACGTCGACCTCGGTGCGCGCACCGAGCAGACCCGGCAGTCGGCGGAGTTCTTCACCGCCGTCACCGAGGTCCGCCGGGCACTGCGCGGCACCGGCGCGCCGGCCACTGAGCCGGCAGCGACGTGAGGTCGCTGTGGGCGGCCGGGCCGCCGGTCGCCGTCGGGCTCGCCGGGCTGGCGTTGTGGGAAGCGACGGTACGGCTGGGCCGGGTCGCCTCGTACGTGCTGCCGTCGCCGTCGGCGATCGCCGAACAGTTCTGGGCCAACCGTACGGTGGTGCTGTCCGCCGGGCTGGCCAGCGGCACCAACGCGCTGATCGGGCTACTCGCCGGGGCGGTGCTCGGGGTGCTGGTGGCGTTGGCGGTCAGCCGGCTGCGGCTGCTCAGCGAGGTGTCGGTGCCGCTGGCGGCGCTGGTCAACGCGCTGCCGATCATCGCGCTCGCCCCGGTGCTGAACAACATGTTCGACGCGGCCAGCAGTGTGCCCCGGCGGATCGTGGTCGGCCTGGTCGCGTTCTTCCCGGTCTTCGTCAACACGCTGCGCGGGCTGCGTCAGGTGCAGCCGATCCACCGTGAGCTGATGGACAGCTACGCCGTCGGCGGCGCGACGTTCGCCCGGCTGGTCCGGCTGCCCGGCGCGCTGCCGTTCGTCTTCACCGGGCTGCGCCAGGCGTCGTCGTTGGCGGTGATCGCGGCCGTGGTCGCCGAGTACTTCGGCGGGCTGCAGGACGGACTGGGCGCGCGGATCACCTCGGCGGCGGCGCTCACCGCGTACCCCCGGGCCTGGGCGTTCGTGGTCGGCGCCTGCCTGCTCGGCCTGGTCTTCTACCTGGCGACCCTGGCTCTGGAACGCCTGGCGATGCCCTGGCGCACCCGTACCTCGCCGTGAACCCGCTTCCCCTGGCGCTCCCGTCCGCGCGCCGCAGTCCCCCGCTCCATCATCGCGACCAGGAGGAACGACAAAGATGAGAAGACGGTTGGCCGCCGCGGCGGCGCTGACGGGTGCCGCGCTGCTGATCAGCGCCTGCGGTACAGCGGACGAAGGGCCGGAGACTGGTGGCGGTGCCACCGACGGCACCACCACGGTGAAGGTCCAGTTGCAGTGGTTCTTCCAGGCCCAGTTCGCCGGCTACATCGCCGCCGTCGAGAAGGGCTTCTACGAGGAGGAAGGGCTCGACGTCGAGCTGCTCGAAGGCGGGGTGGACATCGTCCCGCAGACGGTGCTCGCCCAGGGGCAGGCCGACTACGCGATCGCCTGGGTGCCGAAGGCGCTCGCGTCGCGCGAGCAGGGTGCCGAGATCATCGACGTCGGGCAGATCTTCGCCCGCTCCGGCACCTACCAGGTGGCGTTCGCCGACTCCGGCATCACCGGGCCGGCGGACCTGCGCGGCAAAAAGGTCGGCAACTGGGGTTTCGGCAACGAGTTCGAGCTGTTCGCCGCGATGACCCAGGCCGGGCTGAACCCGGGGTCCGATGTGACCCTGGTGCAGCAGCAGTTCGACATGCAGGCGCTGCTGCGCGGCGACATCGACGCCGCCCAGGCGATGAGCTACAACGAGTACGCGCAGCTGCTGGAGGCGGAGAACCCGGACACCGGTGAGCTGTACACGCCGGACGATTTCACGGTGCTCGACTGGAACGAGGTCGGGACCGCGATGCTGCAGGACGCCATCTGGGCCGACACCACCAAGCTCGACGACCCGGCGTACCAGGAGCAGACGGTCAAGTTCCTCACCGGCACCATCAAGGGCTGGGCGTACTGCCGGGACAACCCGGAAGAGTGCCGGGACCTGTCCGTCGCGGCCGGGTCGACGCTGGGCGCCAGCCACCAGTTGTGGCAGGTCAACGAGGTCAACAAGCTGATCTGGCCGTCGAGCGGCGGGATCGGGCTGATCGACGAGGCGGACTGGGCCCGTACCGTCGAGTTGTCGCTGGCCACGAAGAACCAGGACGGCCAGACGGTGCTGACCGCCGAGCCGGAGGGGTTGGCCTACACCAACGACTACATCACCCAGGCGCTCGAAGCGGCGGAGGCGGACGGCATCGACGTCACCGGGGCCGACTTCACCCCGCTGACCGTTACCCTCAACCCCGGCGGCGCCTGAGCCGAGGCGATCCGCCAGCCTCCGGTTGGTTGGCCACCTCCCATGATCAGATGACGAAAAACCGGGACGGCACCGGCGTGTCGCCCGGTTTTTCGTCATCTGATCGTCTGGCCCAGCGAAGGCAAACCAAGATCCACACCCGACTCACCCAAACTCATTGACCTTCATCAGTTAATGGCGGTATGGTTTCCATGCGCCTGGACGAATACGGGGAGGACAGGCAAGCAATCCAAGAGCAGCTCTGACGGCAACCCCTCGGCTGGATCGTCGCGCTCATTCATCCTCCCAGGCGCTCCGATGGTGCGTCGATCGAAGTCTCCACCTTCGACCTCACGGGGAGGAACGTACGTGGACACTAGATTCCCGAGCTCGAAAGACAGCGGCCACTCTCGCCAGCCCGGATTGGCAACCTCACTCGGTCCGCTCACCGTACTGGCCACCTGCGCCCTGCTGCTGGTGTCCGGCATGTCGGCTCAGGCCGCGCCGCACACCGACCGGTCCGACGACGCGCGCATCGTCACCGAACAGGGCACCAGCATCGTCACCGGGCAAGGCACGAAGGGCGCCTACCGCACCGGAACAATCGCACCGGGAAAGGTTACCCGCCCCGCGCCGCCAGAGGTGACCGGCCGCCCGACGCTGCCTCAGCAGGGCTTCAGTAAGCGCACGAGCGGGACCGCCTTCGGTGACTTCTGGCAGTTGCAGATGAATCTCTGCAACAGCGGTCACGCCGGCTGCTACGCCGACGGGTACGCGATCGACGAGGGCGCGTACATGATCTATCTGCTCATGCCAGACCTCGTCACCGTCAACGAGGTCTGCCTCGGGGACGTCACGAATGACTTGGCTCCGGCGATGGCCGGTGCCTGGGCCGGCGACTGGGCGTTCTACGTGTTCATGCCCGCAGTCACCGCCGCTGGAACCCCGGTGACCTGCACGAACGGCGACGAGTATGGGGTAGCTGTGATCGGGCACATGCCGGACTCCATGTACTACGGATTCGACGCCTTCGGCGGACACTACGGCAACCAGGACTCCGGCAACGAAAAGCGCGCCTTTGCCTGCCTGTACGCCATCGACCACTACTACGCATGTACGACACACCTGACCAGCAACAGCGAGCCGATCGCCCTCGCTCAGTGCCTGGAACTGCTGACTGGAGTCATCCCCGCGATCCGCGCGTACGAAGGCGTGTACCGGCCCACTGTGATCGGCGGCGACCTCAACCTGGAATATGACACCAGTGATCCGGAGAACGTACAGAACTGCGTCCCGTCCGGGTACACCCGCAAGGGCGACGGGAACGTGCAGCACATCATGGCGACCAACGACACGCCGTTCTACGACACCGAGACGTACTTGATGTTCTACACCGACCATCAAGCGTTTCTGGCCAAGCTGACCATGCCCTGACCAGTTTCCCCGAGACCAGCCCGGCCAGTGGTGCCCGAGCCAACAGACCTGGTGACCCGGGTACCGAGACCCGATCGAGCCGGTCCCGCCGACGCATGTCGGGCTGTCGGCGGGACCGGTACGAACCGAAGGGACGGCACCGTCCAGTACGATCCGCGTACTGATCCGGCAGGAGGACTACGGGGGCAGATAATGCACCGAATCCGGTCGTCGATGTCGCACCGGCTGAAGGACACGCCACACCAACTGCGGGGCAGCGGCTTCGTTCACCCGGTCCGAGTCGCGGTCGCCGTCTGGTGCGCCGCAGCCATCGTCGCATTCGCCCAGTCGGTGGCGGCGCTCACCCGCGCCCGGCACGACCGCCTCGCCGACCTCGACGTGTACGTAGAGGCGACCACTGGGCTGCGGCAGGGTGCCAGCCTCTACGACTACGCCGCTGCCGGCACCGAGGCACCGTTCACCTATCCGCCCCTGTCTGGCCTGCTGTTCGTACCGCTGACGCTGATCGACATCGACGTGCTGCAGGTGATCTGGACGGCGGCCACCGTAGCGCTGGTGGCGCTGCTTGCCGTGATCGTGGCCCGCGCCGATGGGGCCCACCGGCTCCTGCCCCGGCAGGTGGCACCGGCGGCGATCGCCCTGCTGCTGTTCGCGTCGGCTCCGGTGTCCAGCAACCTCCGGTTCGGCCAGGTCAGCGTGATCCTGACGCTGCTGGTGCTGGTCGACTGCCTGGGGCGTGCCCCGCGTCGGCTGGCTGGTGTCGCCACCGGACTGGCCGCCGCGATCAAGCTCACCCCGCTGATCTTCATCCCGTACCTGTGGCTCGCTGGCGAGCGACGAGCGGCGGTCACCGCGACCGGGACCTTCCTCGCCGGTACCGGCCTGGCCTGGCTGATCCTGCCAGGCGAGTCGGCGCGGTTCTGGCTCACCGAGATGTGGGACGTCGACCGGGTCGGCAACATCGCCACCGCCGGCAACCAGTCGATCAACGGTGCCCTACTACGGCTGGGAGCACCTGACGACGCTCGTACCCTCGTGCTGTTCACCGCCGGGCTCGCGGTGGTCGCGATTGCCCTGGTACGCGGCGCGGTCGCCTACCGGGACGGGGACCGGCTGGCTGGCGTGGTGATCGTCGGCGCCGCCGGTTTGGTGTTCTCGCCGGTGTCCTGGACCCACCATCAGACGTGGCTCGTGCTAGCCGCCCTACTGGTGGTGAGCGAGCGCCGAGGCCGGGCATTGGCCTGGACCGGTCTGGTGGCGGCCACCATGATCCTGCCGGTGATGTCGCTGGGCGACGGGCTGCCCACCGCAGACCTGACCGACAACGTCCGGGTGCTGCTCGCGTTGGTGGTGGCCTGTCTGATCCCGACTGTCGAGGATCGACCAGGGTCTGGTCTTTTCCAGGCGAGCGCAGGTGTCCAATCTCACCGCCTGACGATCTAAGCCGCACGGCCCGACGGAGAGGGTGACCGATCACATGACGACGCAGGTCATCGTGCTCAACGGTGGGTCCAGCGCCGGCGAGTCCGGGACCGTCCGGTGCCTCAAGCACCTGTTGCCCGACCTGTGGATCAGCCTCGGCATCGACGACCTCATCGAGCGGATGCCGCCGGCCGTGGTGACGTTCGGCGCGCAGGGAGAGGTCATCCTTGGCGACGGCTTCGACGAAATGCGGCCGCGTCGGGCACGATCATCTTGATCCACTGGGTGTCGGCGGCCGCCGACTGGACGTCCCGCTCGACCTTGGCCGCGATGCCGTCGACCGGTAGCGGCCCGCCGAGGTCGGCCATCATCACCGGGTCGCAGCGCATCCGGACGTACGCGTCGACATCGTCTGGCCGTACGTTGCGCAGCAGCACGCTGACTCCCTCTGCTTCGGCGAGCACCGCCTTCAGGTTGGCACACAGTGAGCGATGATGCCGGGCGGTGGTCGGACCCTCGATAGAGTCGAACGCGGCCACCACAGCGCCAACGGAGAAGGCGACCCCATCGCATGGCGACGCAGATCATCCTGCTCAACGGCGGATCCAGCTCCGGCAAGTCCGGGATCGTCCGGTGTCTCAAGCACCTGCTGCCCGACCCGTGGATCAGCTTCGGCATCGACGACCTGATCGAGCGGTTGCCGCCGACCATGGTGACGTTCGGCGCACAGGGCGAGGTCATCCTCGGCGACGGCTTCGACGAGATGCAGCACGCCTGGCGGGTGGGTGTCGCGGCGATGGCGAGGGCCGGGGCACGGATCATCATCGACGAGGTGTTTCTGGGCGGCGGTGCATCCCAGGAGCAGGCGCGCCGGTATCTGGACGGATTGTCCGTGCTGTGGGTAGGCGTACGGTGCCCTGCGGACATCGCGGCGGCGCGGGAGATCGCCCGTGGTGACCGGGTGGCCGGAATGGCAGCGTCGCAGGCCGAGATCGTCCACCAGGGAGTCGAGTACGACATCGAGGTGGACACCAGCCACCTGGAGTCGCTTGACTGCGCCCAGACGATCGCCGCGCGGCTGGTCGCCGCGCCGAAGGGCTGAGCGGCTCAGTCCTTCGTCTCTGGAGGCTCGATGTACCTGACCGGGCTGATCTGCGGCAGGTGCAGAAGGACGTCCACGGATCGACCGAGGTCGTCGAGCGCGGAGTAGTGTCGCTCGTCCTCGTCGGGGCGGTACATGCCGGAGATGAGGCGTACGGCGTGCCGACCGGCCAGCCACCGCCGTACCGCGTCGGGTTTCGGCGCTGCGGTCAGGTCGACCGCGTAACCCGCGCCCAGCCTGGTCGCGACGTGATCGAGGGTCTGGTCCAGGCTGCCGGGACGGGGTGTCGGCAGGTGGAAGCCCCGGATGCGGCCGGAGCCGAAGGTGGTCAGCAGGCAGCGGTAGCCCGTCCCGAGGTGCTGGCGGAGTCGGGAGCCGAAGCCGGTCCCCCGGGCGGACAGGTGACCGATCCCGTCCCAGACGACGGCTCGCCGGCCGCTGGTCCGCAGGTGTTCGACCAACTGGTCTGCCGCAGTCGTCTCGTCGTCGCCGCTGCGGCCCCGGCTGAGTGAGGCGGCGTGGAACCGTACGATGCGGTCGAGCGCCGCGAGCGCACGGGTCGCGGCGTCGGAGCCGGGGTCGAGCACGGCCGCCGTCACGCTACGGGCCTGCCGGGCCAGGTCGACGAAGGGCTCGCCGGTCCACCTGCCGTGGGCGCGTTCGACGTGTTCGCCGCCGTCGTGCGCGACCCGGATCGTCGCCAGCAGCGCCGATATCCGCTCGTGGTCGCGGGTGCCCGCCGTCAGGGCGAGGACCCGGTCGTAGTCGGCGGGCTCCGCCGTGGGGCGGGTGATTCCGCAGATCTCCACCTGGTCCGCCGGGTGGGTGGCGTTGTGGGCACGTAACCAGATCAGCGCGCGGCGCAGCGACTCGGTGCGCCACGGCCCCCAGGCGTCGGCGAGTATCGCCTCGGGACCGTTCGTCGACCGGTCTCCGGCCCTGGCCCAGTGATCGAGTCGTGCACCGATCTCGGTGGTGTCCTGCAGGACGACGGTACGCACGCCTCGGGTCACCAACGCCTGGAGCAGGTCGACCTGCAGCTCGCTGACCTCGGCGCTCTCCCTGGTCGTCGGCGCGAGCCCGATGACCGTCGGCGTATCGGCCGCCTCGCGGTCTGCCCGGCGCGGCAGCAGGTCGTCGGCGATGCCGGTCACGACGTCCCACCACGGAGTGTCGCCGTACGGCCGCATCGGTCGCGCGTGCGTGGACAGCCAGTCGACGACCTCAGTCGGTGCCACGGCGCTCATCGGATGCTTCCCTCAGCGGCAGGGGCAGGCCCGACGCTGAGTCCCCCGGCCAACTCGGCCAGCATCCGGGCGCGGGTCTCGACGTCGCCAGCCCTGGCCGCGTACCGGCCGTCGGCAACCTGCTGCGGCGAGAGGTGCAGCGACGTTCCCACTGGCCGCATCCGCAGCTCCTCGGCCACCTGACGTAGCTGCGCCACGGCTCGGCCACCGCCGGAGATCCCGTAGCCGACGAAGGCCACCGGCTTGTCGGTCCACTCGGCGTACAGGTGGTCCAGGGCGTTCTTCAGCACGCCAGGGAAGGAGGCGTTGTACTCGGGGACGACCATGACGTACGCCTGGTAGCTGGCGATCGCGGCGGCCCAGCGGCGGGTGGTCTCATGCTCGTAGCTGCCGAAGACGGCGGCGCGGGGTTCGCCCAGCATCGGCAGGTCGAAGCTGGCCAGGTCGACCACCTCCAGGCGGAGCTCCGGCTGGCTGATGTCCGTTGCCACCCATTGGGCGATGGCGGGTGACCGCCGGGTGGGGCGGGTGCTGCCGGCGATCACGCCGACCCGCAGCGGTCCGCTCGGGACGGTGACGTTGTCCGTTTCCATGCCGTCAACGCTAAAACTTGAACAATGGTTGAAGTCAAGCGACGATGTGTCCCATGGCCAACGCGACCGTCTCCCCGGCGACCCTGAGCGTGGGTGAGGTCGCGGCAGCCAGCGGAGTGGCGACCTCGGCCGTCCGGTTCTACGAACGTCAGGGGCTGCTGACCTCGGTCCGCACCAGCGGCAACCAGCGCCGCTACGACGAGTTCGCCCCGTGCGTGGTGCGGATCTGCCGGGTGGCCCAACGGGTCGGGCTCAGCGTGCAGGAGATCGTCGCGCTGTTCGCCGCCCTGCCGGCCAGCCCGACCGAGGCCGACTGGCAGGGGCTCACCCGGGCGCTCGTCGCCGAGGCGGAGCGCCGCATCGCCGAACTGCACGACGCGCTCGACGACATCGCCTCCGGCGAACCGCTCTGCAAGCTACCGGCCGGCGGACGCGCGCGCTGACTCCAGAAGCCGGTTACCCGGGCACCAAGTGGTAGCCGACGCCTCGGACGGTGCGTACCCGTGGCCCGTTCGGCAGCGCCGCGAGCTTGCGCCGCAGTCGCTTCACCGTGGCGTGCAGCGCGGCCCGGTCGCCCAGATAGGCGCCGCCCCAGACCGCGGCACCGGTGCTGCGGTTCCGCACCGACGCGCGAATCGCCGGCAACGGCGACGTCGCCGCGATCGACGTCTCCACCGACGGCACCGAATGGGTCAACGTCTCCCAGGTGACCGAGAGCGTACGCGGGCCGCAGTTGGTGGAGATTCCGCTGGCACCGGTGGCCGGTGCCGACCAGGTGCCGGTCCGGTTCCGCTACCGGGCGGGTACAGCTGGTGGTGGCAGATCGACGACGTGGCGATCGTCGACCGCACCTGCACGCCGGACGACGGCGGCCTGATCGCCGGATTCACCAGCGACGCGAACACCGGGACGCCGGTCGTCGGGGCGCGGGTCGCCGACCCGCAACGCCCGGACGAGTACGGCACCTCGGCGACCACCCCGGCCGACGAGACGGTGCCGGACGGGTTCTACTGGTTCTTCGCCAGCGGGGCCGGGCAGCAGCGGTCGTTCGTCGCCGAGGCGGCGCCGTACCAGCAGCGGAAGCGGACCGCGTCGGTGATCGCCGGCGGCACCCGGCGGGTCGACTTCGACCTGCGCAGCGGGCAGTTGGCGGTCAGCGGCGCGCCGGTCGGGGCGGAGCTGCCGGACGGCGGCAGCGGCAGCGGCGAGTTCACCGTCCGCAACACCGGGACCGCGCCGGTGACGGTGACGGTGCTGGAGCGGCCGGCTGCGTCGGCCACGCCGCCGCTGCCGGGGCAAGCCGGCGGTGGCGGCGGTCAACGGCAAGGTGTACGTGTTCGGCGGCTGGGACACCGAGTTCCGGCCGCAGTCGGCGATCGACGTATTCGATCCGGCGACCGGGGTGTGGCAGACCCTCGCCGGGGTGACCAACCCGGCACCCCGGGCGGCAGCGGCTGCGGTAGTCGTCGAAGGGCCGATCTACCTGGTCGGCGGCTGCCGGGACGCCCTGTGCCGGGCGTCGGCCGACGTGCTGGCGTTCGACCCGGCGACCGGCACGTTCCGGGCCCGCGCCGACTACCCACACGAGGTGGCGTGGCATGCCTGCGGGGCGATCGACCTGCGGATCTACTGCGCGGGCGGGTACAGCCACGACGGCGAATACGCAGACACCCTCGCCTACAACCCGGACACCGACCGCTGGTCGGCTCGCGCGGCCATGCCGGAGCACGTGACCGGCGCGGCGTACTCGGTGGCCGCCGGCCGCCTGGTGCTGGCCGGCGGCATGCTCTCCGCCGGGGAGATCACCGATCAGACCATCGGGTACGACCCGGTGGCCGACGCCTGGCAGGAGCTTGCCCCGACCGGGCAGGCCGCGTCCCGGGGTGCCGGGGCCTGCGGCGGTTTGGCGATCGGCGGCATGTCGCCGCAGTGGGCGGCCCTGCCGTCGATCTCCCGGTGGTCCGGGGCGGACGGCTGCGCGCCGCAGGCCGAGGTGCCCTGGCTGCGGGTACGCCCGGCCAGCTTCACGTTGGCGCCGGGCGCGTCGAAGGCCGTCACGTTGCGGTTCACCGCTGACGCCGCGACCGGGGTCGACGGGCCCGGCCGCTACACCGCCACGTTGGCGCTGCGGGCACTGACCCCGTACCCGGTGCCGACGGTGCCGGTGGAGTTGACGGTGCGGCAGCGGTAGGTCGTACCCGGTGAGTCGTCCGGAGTAGCTGGTGCGGGGGTGTCCGAGCGGATACCCCCGCACCGCCGGTCGTCGGTACGGCACGAGACGCAGCCGGCCATTAACCGGCTTGTTGCTGCACCGCAACCGTACGTTGCGGAAACACCCAGCTACCCCGGATAGTTTCGGCCGCCATGCGTGTCAGTCCGCCCCTGCACGACAGCGAGCAGGAGGCGCCTACCCAGGTGGCCTCGCCGCGCCCGACACGCGAGCGCAGCCCGTACATCGACGCGCTGCGGGCGTTGGCGATCCTGCGGGTCTACCTGCTGCACACCCTGTGGCTGACCTGGCTGCCGCTGGCGTTCCCGGCGATGCCGGTGATGTTCGCGCTGGCCGGCTACCTGACTGCCGTGTCACTAGACCGGGGAGCGCCGCTGCGGGTCGTCGGCTCGCGGCTGCGCCGGCTGCTGCCACCGCTGTGGGCGCTCGCCGCGGTCGCCGTACCGCTGATGGTCCTGGTCGGTTGGCGGCCCAGCCTGCCCGACGTCGCCTGGTGGGTGGTCCCGCTGCGCAACCCGCCGTCCAGCGAGTGGGGCGGGCCGTTCTCGCTCGGGCTGTGGTACATCCGCGCCTACCTCTGGCTGGTGCTGCTCTCCCCGCTGCTGTGGTGGGCGTTCCGGCGCTGGCCGGTCGGCGCGCTGCTGACCCTGTCCGCGTTCGCCGTGCTGTTCGCTTCGCCGCTGGTCGACCTGCCGGTCAACCCGGTCACCGACGTGGTCTGGTCGATGGCCGCGTACGGCGCCTGCTGGCTGATCGGCTACGCCCGGCACACCGGGCTGCTGGACCGGGTCCCGCTGAGGTGGTACACGCTCGGCGTCGGCGCGCTGGCGCTCGGCGCCATGATGTGGCTGGCCGAGCGGGGCGAGGACGACCGGCTCGGCGCGCTGGTGTGGGGCTGGGCAGTGGTGCTGCTGCTGATGCGGGCCCGGCCCCGGCTGGACTGGCTGGCGCAGGTGCCGTGGCTGGCCCGGCTGATCCGCATGATCAACGCCCGCGCGGTGACCATCTACGTCTGGCATCTGCCGGTGCTGTACGCCGCCGGCGGGCTGCTCACCATGTCCGGGCTCTACGCCGGCAAGTCGGCAATCCTCGGCGTCGGCACCGTGCTGCTGGTCGGCGTGGTGCTGGCTTTCGGCTGGGTCGAGGACCTGGCCGCCCGCCGCCGCCCGTCACTCCTACCACCCGGTTGATGCCCAACGGGCCGAAGCCGGCCTGGCTTTCCGGGCACCCACGGTGTCCTTCTGGAACGTGATGCCGCAGGTGCATCTTGATGCACCTCTGGCATCAAACTCAGCCGGTACCCCTGACCCCGTCGCATGACACTGTGTCAAAAGGCCAAGGCATAAGGTGATCGGCGATCCGGTCAGCCGCGCTGGCGCCCCCGGCTCCTCTCGCCGTCCGGCTGGCGGAACGCGCCCCGGTAGGCGTACGGGCTGGTGCCGACGATCCGTTTGAAGCTGTCCCGGAACGCGGTCGGCGAGCCGAAGCCGACCCGGCGGCTGATCTGCTCGACCCCGTCGTCGGTGGCTTCCAGCAGATGCTGGGCCTGCCGGATCCGGGCCTCCTGCAGCCAGCGCAGCGGCGGGACGCCGGTGTGTTCGCGGAAGCGTCGGTTCAGAGTCCGGGAGCTCATTCCGGCCCGGTCGGCGATCCGGGCCAGCGTCAACGGTTCGGCCGCCTGCTCACGCAGCCAGCTCAGCAGCGGCTCGATCGCCGGCTCGGGCGGTGCCGGTGGTGACTGGGCGGGGATGAACTGGGCCTGCCCGCCGCTGCGTTCCAGCGGCATCACCGACAGCCGGGCCGCGTCGGCCGCCGCAGCCGAACCGTGGTCGCGCCGGACCAGATGCAGACAGAGGTCGAGGCCGGCGGCGGCCCCGGCGGAGGTGAGGATCTGCCCGTCGTCGACGTAGAGCACGTCCGGGTCGACCCGTACGGCCGGGTAGCGGGCGGCCAGGTCCGCGGCGGCGCGCCAGTGGGTGGTGGCCGGTCGGCCGTCGAGCAGTCCGGCGGCGGCCAGGACGAACGCGCCGGAGCAGATCGAGGCGATCCGGGTGCCGGCGTCGGCGGCGGCACGCAGCGCGGCCTGCACCGGCTGCGGCACCGGGGCCGACAGGTCGGCGCAGCCGGGGACGATCACCGTGTCGGCGGCGGCCAGCGCGGTCAGGTCGGCGGCGGGTCGCAGGGTGAACGCGCCGGCGTCCACCTCGGCGGTGGCCGCGCAGACCACCACCTGGTAGGCGGCCCGGCCGTCGGGCAGCCGCAGCCGGCTGAACACCTCGATCGGGGTGGACAGGTCGAACGGGATCACCCCGTCGAGGGCGAGGATCGCGATCCGGTGCATGCCGAGGACGGTACGCCGGCCGTGGCGAGAATCCGTTGACCTGTGTCCTTCCTGCCACTCCTCGCGTCACGAAACCACCCATACCGTCGCGTCGTGACGAAATTTCTGCTCTCCGTACATGTGCTAGCGGCGATCGTGGCGATCGGCCCGGTGACCGTCGCGGCCAGCATGTTCCCGGCCGCCGCCCGGCTGGCGATCGCCGACCCGCACGACGCCGCCGCCCGCACGACGCTGCGGACGCTGCACCGGATCTGCCGGGTGTACGCCGCCGTCGGGATCGTCGTGCCGGTCTTCGGTCTGGCCACCGCCACCAGCCTCGAGGTGCTCACCGACGCCTGGCTGCTGGTGTCGATCGCGCTCACCGCGATCGCCGCCGCGCTGCTGGTGCTGCGGGTCCTGCCCCGTCAGGCGACGCTGCTGGCCGGAGTCGACGCGACGAAAGCCGGGGCGGCCCCGGGGCGGCTGGCGGCGTACACCGGGGTGTTCAACCTGCTCTGGGCGACCGTCACGGTGCTGATGATCGTCCGTCCCGGCTCGACCACGGGGGTGTGAGCGTGCCTGCTGGTGCTGCGGCGGCTGCCCCCCAACCCCAGCGGTGTGCCCAGCTGACCAGTGGATGCAGCACCTGGATCAGTTCCCGGCCGGCGTCGCTGAGGGAGTACCGCACCTGCACCGGATATGTGGGGGTCACCTCCTTGCGGACGAGCCCTTCCCGCACCAGTTCCTGCAGCCGCGCTGAGAGGAGCCGGTCCGAGATGCCGTCGACGTTGGCGCGCAGCTCCGAGAAGCGTTCGTGGCCGAGATACAGGCTCATCAGGATCGCGGCGTTCCACTTGCGGCCCGCGAACTCGGCCACCCGACGGAACTCTCCACACGCCTTTTCGCTGACCCGCCTGTCACGAGATGCCGTCACTAACAAAAGGTAAGCGGCTAACGCTGTGTTTGGCAACGGCGGTCTCGACGCCGACAGTGGGTGTCGCACATCTGCGCAGCACCCGCCCCAGCTGATCACCGCCAGGAGACCGTCAAATGAGAATCGTCGTTGTGGGCACCGGCTTCGCCGGCTCCGCCCTCGTCCGGGAGTTCGCGGCGCGCGGCCACGACGTCGTCGCCGTCTCGCGCAGCGCGGCGGGCACCTGGCCGGCAGGCGTCTCCTGCGTCACCGGCACCGTGTACGACCCCTCCTTCGCGGCGCGGATGACCAGCGACGCCGACGTCCTCGCCGTGGCCCTGCCGGCGCTCAGTGCCGAGGGTGGGATCGTCGCCAGCGTCCGGGCGCTGCTTCCCGCTGTCCACCGTCGCGTCCGGCTGGGCATCGTGGGTGGCTCGGCCGTCCTGCCGCTCCGGACGGGAGGGCCTCGCCTCGGCGACACCGACTCGTTCCCCGACGCGCTGCGGCCCCGCGTCACCGCCCACCAGCAGGCACTCGACACGCTGGAGGCGTCCCCCGGCGAGATCGACTGGTTCGTGCTGGTGCCCGCCGCCGAGTTCGGCCCGCATGCGCCCGGCACCCGCAGAGGCACGTACCGGACGAGCCGGACCGCGCTGGTGTCCGACGCGAACGGCCGTTCGGCGATCGGCGTCGAGGACTACGCCTGTGCGTTCGCCGACGAGATCGAGACTCCCACGACGCACCGCTCCTGGCTCACCGTCGGCTACTAGCAACCTGCGGCGGCACTCAGCGGAGGGCGTCGTCGGCGAGCCGGGCGTGCACGCCGACCACGCCGTTGACGATCTGCGTCACCCGTACGTCGACGACGATGCTGGCCAGGGCGACCGCGTCACCCCGGGACAGCCCGTGCCGGCGGGACATCAGAGTGATCATCGCGTCGAGTGCGTCGGCGGCCGCGGCGTCGAGGGTGTCGCCCAGGCCGAGGGTCAGCCAGGCGCCGTCGACCCGGGCCACCGGGCCGGTCAGCGGCTGGTCGTCGACCAGGTCGATGGTGAGCGCGACCCGGTCCATCGGGCATTCGATCGCCGTACCGCAGATCTCGCCGTCGCCCTGGGCGGCATGCCCGTCGCCGACGGAGAACAGCGCACCGTCGACGGTGACCGGCAGCAGCAGGGTGCTGCCGGCGACCAGGTCCTTGCAGTCCAGGTTGCCGCCGCAGCGTCGGGGCGGGATCGTCGAATGCTCGCCGGGCTGCGCCGGCGGCATGCCGAGCACCCCGAGGAACGGCCGCAGGGTCACGGTGTGGCCGAGCTGGTTACGGCCGGTGTTGGCAACCGGGTCCAGCTGCCAGGTGTGCACCGTCTCGGTGCCGGCGATGCCGTACCGCTCACTGTGCGGGGTCAACGCGCTGCCGGCCAGGGTGGTGCCCCACTCGGCCGGCAACACCTCGTCGACCCGTACCGACAGGGTCGTCCCGGGCCGGGCGCCGCGCACCGCGACCGGCCCGACCAGCGCATGGCCGAACCCCGGCCGGTACGCCGGCACCCGGGGCCGCTGGTCGTGCGGCCCGCCGGCGTACGGCCCGGCCGACCACCAGCAGTCCAGGGTACGGAGGGTGACGGTGTCGCCGGGGTCGATGGTGAGCACCGGCGGATAGCCGGGTGAGAAGTAGCCGTGCAGGGTCCGGGTGTTCGGCTCCAGGGTGTGCCGCATCGCCGCAGGTTACCGCCGCCGGTCCAGGTGACGCAGCTACCGCCGCCGGTCCACGTGACGCAGCTACCGCCGCCGGTCCAGGTAGCGCAGCGACCGGCGCAGGTAGCTGCGCGGGTTGGTGTCCAGATGCCGGGCCCAGCGGGGCGGCAGGTCGTCGCGCAGCCAGGCGTACCGGCCCAGCGCGTAGCCGTACATCGGCTCGGTGAGATAGCCGAGCCGGCTCGACTGCCAGCCGCCGGCCCGGCCCCGGAAGTCGAAGGCGGCGTTGGCGGTGAAGATGCCGAGTCCGAAAAAGACGGTGGTGAGGTCGGTGAGCGGCTCGTGGTCGGCGGCGTCGGGGCGGTGCCGGCCCTCGCCGATCAGGCGTTCGTGGGCCAGCTCGTGCGCGATGGTGGCGACCAGCGCCGTCGGCTGGCAGGCCTGCGCCCCGGCGATGGTGATCACGCCCCGGCCGCCCCGACGTACGTAGTGCCCGGCCGCGCCGGAAGCGGCCTGCGCGTACGCCGGCAGGCTGGCCAGTAGCGCTGCTTCGGAGTCGTCGGCCGGCTCGAAGACCAGCTCGACCCGGTCGGGGTCGACGGCCATGTGCCGTGCGACGCGGTGCAGCACGGCCGCCACGTCTGCCTCGCTGCCGTGGTAGGTGCCGGGGAAGAACTCGTCGGTGGGCAGCACCACCGGGCCGCGCAGCGCCGGCTCGCCGAACTCGCGGATCAGCCAGGACAGTGACTCGTCGATCCAGTCCCGCTCGGTCTCCCGGACCGGGCACGCCGCGCTGAACAGCATCGGCACACCTCCCCGTACGGTTTGCTGCCGTCAGGATCCCCGACCGGGGACGGCGCCGGGTGCCCGGCGGCGGTCGGATAGGCGACAGCGGTCGCAGGTTGCGACCGGCGTATCGTCGGGCGCTGTGACAGGTGCGCCCTACTCGTTCTGCTCGTCCTGCGGTGCCCGCTACCCGGCCGACGCCGGCTGGCCCCGGTCCTGTAACCACTGTGGGCAGCAGGTCTGGCGCAACCCGACGCCGGTGGCGGTCGCCGTGGTGCCGGTGACGACTCCACAGGGGATCGGCGTGGTGGTGCAGCGACGCGACATCGAGCCGGCGCGCGGCGAGTTGGCGCTGCCGGGCGGGTTCATCGAGTACGGCGAGGACTGGCGTGACGCGGTGGTCCGCGAGCTGCGCGAGGAGACCGGCCTGACCGGGCGGGCCGACCAGGTGCGGCTGTACGCCGTACGCAGCGTGCCGAGCGGCGCCAGCCTGCTGGTCTTCGGGGTGCTGCCGCCCCGCCCGGCGCAGACGTTGCCGGCGTCGGTGGCGACCGAGGAGGCCACCGAGTGGCTGGTGGTGACCGAGCCGGTCAGGCTCGCGTTCCCGTTGCACACCGAGGTGCTGGCGCGCTATCTGACCGATCCGACGGACCCGGCGCCGCTCGGTACCCTGTGGGCGTGAGCGACCTTCCTGACCGGCTGCCACCTGACGGGCTGCGGGCCTCCGACGCCGACCGCGAGCAGGTGGCGGAGGTGCTGCGGGCCGCAGCCGCCGAGGGCCGGATCGATCTGCCCGAGTTGGACGAACGGCTGGGCCGGGTGTACGCCGCCCGGACGTACGCGGAGTTGGAACCGCTGACCCGGGACATCCCCCGGGCGGTGTCCGACGCGGTGGCCCGGCGCGGCGAGCACGGTCTGGCGCCGTCGCGGCCGTCGCAGTGGGCGGTCGCGGTGATGAGCGGTTTCGACCGGCGTGGCCGGTGGGTGGCACCGGGCATTCTGCGGGCGATCGCCTTCTGGGGCGGCAGCCGGATCGATCTGCGGGAGGCGCGGCTCGATGCGAACGCGATCCGGATCCGGGCCTGGGCGATCATGGGCGGGATCGAGATCGTGGTGCCGGACGACGCCGAGGTGTCGATCTCCGGTGTCGGCCTGATGGGCGACTTCGGTCAGCGGGCCGCCGGGCTGGGCAGCCCAGGCGGGCCGAGGATCCACATCAACGGGTTGGCGTTCTGGGGCGGTGTGACGGTCAGACGTCGGGGCCGGCCGGGACGCTGATCGCGGCGACGATCAGGCCGTTACGGGTCAGCCACCGGCCGGTGAACCCGGTCAGCGGCGTGCCGTCGGGCAGCGCCGGTCCGGGCACCAGCAGCCGGGCGGTGAAGTCCCCGTCGGTGGCGGCGCCGGAGCCGGAGGTGGCGGCGCCACCGGAGCCGGGGGTCGCCTCGACGTACGCCTGTTCGAAGCCGAGCCAGCGTTCCGCCAGCGGATACCACGCCTTGTAGACGGCTTCCTTGGCGCAGAACAGTAGCCGGTCCCAGTGCACCTGCGGGTGGGTGTCCCGGCGGGTGGCGAGCCAGGTGAGTTCGTCGGGAACGGTGATGCTGTTCAGCACTCCAGCGGGCAGCGGCTCGTGTGGTTCGGCGTCGATGCCGACCGTGGTCAGGTCGACCGACCGGGCCACCACTGCGGCGCGGTAGCCGGCGCAGTGGGTGATGCTGCCGACCACCCCGGCCGGCCAGCGGGGTTCGCGGCGTGCGCCGGACGGCACCGGTACGCCGGGGAAACCCAGCTCGGCGAGGGCTTCGTGGGCACAGCGGCGGGCGGTGCCGAACTCGCGGCGGCGCTTGTCCACCGCGTTGCCGAGCACCGCCGACTCCTCGGGGAACAGGGTGACCGGGACGCTGTCGTCGAACGCCTCGCGGGCGACCGCCGTGGTTGGCAGCAGTGCCTCGATCATCCCGCTCCGCCCTCCGTCACCGTCGTGGCAGGTGGTCGGGTGTCACTGGCAGACCCGCCATTCGCCGTTCTCCTCGACCAGTCTGACGGCCTCCTGCCGCTGCGCGCCACCGTCGTAGGTGACTTCGACGGTGACAGTGCCGGATGTCCGCCCGTTGGTGGTCGACACGTTGACGCCGACGATGTCGTACCCGGCGATCTGTCCGGCGGCGGACTCCTGCCGGACGTACTCCGTCTCGGACAGGGTGTCCCGGCGGTCCTGGCACAGTCGCTGGTAGGCGCCGGCGTAGTCGCCGGCGGACAGCGCGTCGAAGTGGGCGGTGGTGGCGTCGCGGGCCGGCTCGGTGGCCGCCGACACGGTCCGGTACAGCAAGAAGCCACCCCCGGCGACGCCGACGCAGCAGAGCAGGACGACGGCGAGCACGACAGCGACGATGATCACGGTCGTCCGCCGACCACGGCTCGGCCCGGCGGGTGACGGTGGTGGTGGTGGCCCCGGCGGTTGGTAGCTCATGATCCGGATGCTAGAGGCCGCCCGCCACCTGCCGGACGGGCAGACGGCTACCCCGCATGGGACCGGGCGAGACGCCGGTGTGTCCGGTCGTCGGTACGCCGGGCGAGCGTCCGCAGCTCGGCGGTACCGCTCTGCGGCTGGTTGGCGCACCAGGCGGTCAGCAGCCGGTCGGCGCTGTCCGGATCGCTGTCGGCGGCGACCGCCACCACCACCTCGGCGGTCTCGTCCAGCAGGTCCGCGACGGTCGGCACCACCACGCCCTGTTCGCGCAGGTGGTGCCTGACCAACGCGGCACCGAGCGGCGTCAGGCTGATCTCGTCGTCGGTGAGCCGGACCGCGCCGAGGTCGGCCAGCTGCGCGAACAGCCGGTCGGCGTCGTTGTGGGCGAACTGGCGCCAGGCCTGCTGCTGCTCCTCGGTGCCGCCATACGGCACCAGCATCGACTCCTCCAGCGCCTGGTGCAGCAGATCACGCAGAGCCGGGACCGGCAGCGGTTCGGCGGACGAGTAGAGGGTGAGCGCCGCGATGACGACGGCGTCGTCGAACCGCCACCGCATCAACGATTCGCTCCAGCCGCTGCCGCACACCGCCGCCCCGATCTCGGGCAGCGCAGCGTACAGCCGCCTGGCCAGGGCGAGCGGGTCGGTCAGCAGCTTCGCCGCGCTCTTGACCGGAACGAGCCGGCCCTTGACCGGCCGGACCACCCGAGCGGCCCGGGCCCAGGCGACGACGACCGAGAGCCCGTACAGCTCCTCGCTGCTGCGGGTCTTGAACACCCGGTCACCGATGGCCGGATCGATCACGTCTGCGGTGCCGAGCAGCGGGATCAGTTCCCGGGCGTCGGCCAGCCGCAAGTTGCCGTTCGGGGTCAGGGTACGGCCCTGGCCCACCCAGGCCACGAACTGCCGGACCCGGTGCAGGATCGTCGACGCTTCGGCCGCCGGGCGCAGCTCGGCGTCGTCCGGGACGACCACCAGTGGCAGGGTCGGTGGGCGTTGGGCGCGGTCCGACGCCGCCAGGTGGTTGGCCATGATCTGGTTGAGCAGGTCCCGGTCGACGGGGATCCGGCCGGCGTGCACCTCGGCGATGAACGCCTGGGCGGCCGCGTTGTCGGTCGGGTCGACGCCGTCGCGCATCATCCGGGTGGCCCAGTACTTCGCCGGACCGTAGCGCCGCTCGTCGGCCAGTGCCTCGGCGACCGGTCCGGTCAGCTCGTCGAGCGTCTTGTGCAGCAGGTCCCGGTCGGCGCAGTGCCGGTCGGCGAGCCCTTCGTCGAACAGGAAGTCGACGAATCCCCGTACGCTCGGCACGACGGCGTCCCAGTCGTCCGGGTGCATGGTGACCTGTCGGGGAAACCAGTCGAGCAGAGCAGCGGTGAGATCGTCAGGGTGCCACCGTCCGAGCAGACCGTCACCGTGACTCCACCGGTGCTCCAGCAGTGTCTCGATCACGAACGGGTCGAGCCCGGTGCGCCGCTGCCGACGCGCCCACTTGCCGACCTGGCCGACCAGCCGTTCCCGGGCGGGGTGGAAGGTGTCGGGTTCGGCTGACGTGTAAACCGTCCTCATGCCGCGCGACCCTACCGTCCGCTACGGCCGACCGACGCACGACCGGGGCTGGCAGACCCTTGACGACGAGGTACGCCCCGGTTAACACTCTCGCAACTGCCGTGTCACGGCGACGAATCGGGCGAACGCTGACCGGGGTGTCGCCCGACGCACGTTGTTAGCGCTAACATCGGCTCATATCAAGTGTCAACCCAGCAAACCGGACGCCTCCCAGGAGGAGACAGTCATGCCGCAGCGGGCTCGACCGCGTACCACCGGACCACGACGAACAGCCCTGGCGTCGCTCGCCGCCCTCGCTCTCACCACCGGTCTGCTGGCCGCCGGGCCGACCACCGCCACCGCGGCCGGACCCACCGACGGCCTCGTCCTGTGGTACGAACTGGACGCCACCGCCGGAACCGTCGCCACCGACGCCTCCGGCAACGACCGGCACGGCACCGTGCACGGTGCCGCCGACTGGTCCGGTGCCGACGGCCTGGGCCTCAACGGCAGTGACACGTACGTGGACCTGCCCGACGACGTGCTGCGCGACCTCGACTCGGTCACCGTGGCGATGGACGTGTTCATCGACCCGGCCCAGGTCACCCCATATTTCATCTTCGGAATGGGCAACACCAGCGGCGGCACCGGCGACGGATACCTGTTCGCCACCGGCGACCAGTTCCGCGCCGCCATCGCCAGCGGCAACTGGTCCACCGAGCAGAACACCCGACCGAACCCGTCCCGCAACCTCGCCCGGGGCGTCTGGAAACACCTCACCTACACCCAGACCGGCAACACCGCTGTGCTCTACGAGGACGGCGTCGAGGTCGGCCGCAACACCGCGGTCACCATCACCCCGGCGTCGATCGGTGGCGGCACCACCACCGCCAACTACATCGGACGCTCGGTCTACACCGGCGACCGCCACCTCGCCGGCCGGGTGCGTGACTTCCGCATCTACGACCGGGCGGTCACCGCCGACGAGGCCGCCCAGCTCGGGGAACGCGCAGCCGCCGCGGTCGTCGCCCACGACGCGGCCGCGCTGGACCTCGGCGACACCAGCCGGATCACCGCCGACCTCACGCTGCCGGCCACCGGGCCCGGCGGCTCGGGCATCGACTGGACCTCCAGCGACCCGACGGTGGTCGCCACCGACGGTACGGTGACCCGACCGGCCGTCGGCGAACCAGACGCCCAGGCCACGCTCACCGCCACCCTGCGCCGGGGCACCGTCACCGACACCAGGAGCTTCGAGGTGACCGTACTGGCTGAATTCGACGACGCGCGGATCGTCGCCGACGCCGCCGCGGCGCTGACCGTGCACGACGTCGACGACGTACGCGGAAACCTGACCCTGCCCACGACGGGCGCCGACGGCACCGCCGTGACCTGGGCATCGGACGACCCGACGGTGGTCGGCACCGACGGAGTGGTGCACCGGCCCGCGCCCGGAGCCGGCGGCACCACCGTCACGCTGACCGCCACCGTCACCCGCAACGCGGCCAGCGCCACCCGCGAGTTCACCGCCAGCATCCCCGAACTGCCGGCACCGGCCGACCGCACCGGCTACCTGTTCAGCTACTTCACCGGCGAGGGCACCGCCGACGGCGAGCAGGTCTACTTCGCGCTCAGCCAGGGCAACGACCCGCTGCGCTGGCAGCAGCTCAACGACGGCCGGCCGGTGCTCACCTCCACGCTGGGCGAGCAGGGCCTGCGGGACCCGTTCATCATCCGCTCCCCGGACGGCGACAAGTTCTACCAGATCGCCACCGACCTGCGGATCCACGGCAACGGCGACTGGGACGGCGCGCAGCGCCACGGCAGCAAGTCGATCATGGTGTGGGAGTCCACCGACCTGGTCAACTGGACCGACCAGCGCCTCGTCCAGGTCTCCCCGGACACCGCCGGCAACACCTGGGCGCCGGAGACCTACTACGACCCGACGATCGGCGCGTACGTCGTCTTCTGGGCCTCGAAGCTCTACCCGGCCGACGACCCGGACCACACCGGGAACACCTACAACAAGATGTTGTACGCCACCACCCGCGACTTCCACACCTTCTCCGAACCGCAGGTGTGGGTCGACCCCGGCTACTCGGTCATCGACTCGACGGTGATCGACCACGACGGCGTCTACTACCGGTTCACCAAGGACGAACGCAACAACTCGTCGTCGACGCCGTGCAGCAAGTTCATCCTCGCCGAGACATCGACGTCACTGCGCGACACCGGCTGGGACTTCCTGGCCGACTGCATCGGCCAGGGCGTGATGTCCCAGGGTGAAGGGCCCACCATCTTCAAGTCGAACACCGAGGAGAAGTGGTACCTGTTCATCGACGAGTTCGGCGGGCGCGGCTACCTCCCGTTCGAGACCACCGACCTCGCCTCCGGGGTGTGGACGCCGTCGACTGACTACGCGCTGCCGACCAGCCCCCGGCACGGCACCGTGCTGCCGGTCACCCAGGCCGAATACGACGCGCTGCTCGTCGCGTACGGACCGGACCCCGGGCCGGAGCCGACCGACGGGCTGCTGCTGCACTACGAGTTCGACGAGACCGGCGGCAGCGTCGCCACCGACTCCTCCGGGCAGGGCCGGCACGGCCGCTACGAGCGGACTCCCGCGTTCGGCACCGGGGTGCACGGCGGCTCGTTCAAGATGAGCGGCGGCGCCAGCACCTCCACCACCGCGCCGTACGTCACGATCCCCAACGGCGTGTTCGCCGGGGTCACCAGCACCACCGTGGCGACCTGGGTCAAGTGGGACGCCTCCAGCACCGCCAACCAGTGGATCTACGGGTTGGGGCCGGACAGGAACCGTTACCTGTTCAGCGGCCCGAACACCGGCGGGGTGCTGTTCTCGGCGATCACCACCGGCAGCTGGCAGGCCGAGAAGCAGCTGCGGGCGTCGTCGGCGTTGCCCGGCGGCGAGTGGAAGCACCTCGCGGTGACCGTCGACTCGGCCACCCGTACCGCCGTGATGTATCTCGACGGCGTCGCGATCGCCCGGGCCACCGACGTGGCCGTACGCCCGGCGGACCTGCACGATGCCGCCGGCAGCAACGCTGGCTACATCGGACGGTCGCGGTACGGGGAGGACCCGTACTTCGCCGGTGAGGTCGACGACTTCCGGATCTACGGCCGGGCGTTGACCGCCGACGAGGTGTACGCCCTCGGCGGCGACCCGGCGGCGATCACCGACGCGACCCTGCCGCAGCTGAAGGTGGACGCGATCGTCGACGCCGACGACCGCCGGGTGATCCTGCCGGTCCGGCCGGACACCGACCTGACCGCCCTGGCCCCGGAGTTCGCCCTGGCCCCCGGCGCCAGCGTCGCACCGGCGTCGGGCACCGTCCGGGACCTGAGCGCACCGGTGACGTACACGGTCACCGGAGCCGACGGCTCCACCGCGACCTGGACCGTCGAGGCCCGGCTGATGCGCTCCCCGGTGCTGCCCGGCCTGTACGCCGACCCGAACATCGCGGTCTTCGGCGACAGGTTCTACCTCTACGCCACCACTGACGGTTTCGCCGGCTGGAGCGGCACGAAGTTCTCGGTGTTCTCCTCGGTGGACCTGGTGAACTGGACCGACCACGGGGTCATCCTGGACCTGGAGACCGACGTCGACTGGGCGGACAACAGCGCCTGGGCGCCGACCATCGCCGAACGCGACGGCAGGTGGTACTTCTACTTCAGTGGCGGAAAGGCCACCGGCGACACCGGTAAGCACCTCGGGGTCGCCGTCGCCGACTCACCGACCGGGCCGTTCCGCGACGCGCTCGGCGAGCCGCTGGTGCCGGCCGGGACCTACCCCGGCCAGATGATCGACCCGGCGGTCTTCACCGACGACGACGGCCGCTCCTACCTGTACTGGGGCAACGGCTACGCCTACCAGGTCGAACTCAACGACGACATGGTGTCGTTCGACCCGACGAAGGTGACCTCGCACCGGCCGGCCGGGTACAACGAGGGTGCCTTTGTCATCAAGCGCGACGGTCGCTACTACTTCATGTGGTCGGAGAACGACACCCGCAGCGAGGACTACCAGGTGGCGTACGCCGTCGGTGACTCGCCGCTCGGGCCGTGGAGCGAGCGGCGCGGCACCATCCTGCGTAAGGACCTGTCGTTGGGAATCAAGGGCACCGGCCACCACTCGGTTGTGCGTGTCCCCGGCACCGACGACTGGTACGTGGCGTACCACCGGTTCGCCATCCCGGACGGCGACGGCACCCACCGGGAGACGACCATCGACCGACTGGAATTCGCCGACGACGGCTCCATCGTCCCGGTGGTGCCGACCTTGGAAAGCGTCGCGCCGATCCGGCCGGTCAACACCGCTCCGGTGGTGATCGCGGTCACCGGTCCGGCCGGTCCGGTCGCGGCCGGCACCGAGGTCGGCGTCACCGCGACCTTCACCGACTCCGGCACGGACGACACGCACCGCTGCGTGGTGGTCTGGGGCGACGACACCGTGGACGCCGGCACGATCGACGGGTCCGCCTGCGTCGCGGCGCACACCTACGCCGAACCGGGGGTGTACCGACCGACGGTCACGGTGATCGACGACCGGGCTGCCGCGCACACCCTGACCGGTGGCTATCTGGCGGTACACCGGGCCGGCGGCGGGTACGTCGCCGGCTCCGGCTGGGTCATCTCACCGGCCGGGGCGTACGTCGCCGACGAGGAGCAGGCCGGGCGGGCCGAGTTCGGGTTCGTCGCGGCCACCGGGCCGGAAACGACCGGGCCGGGACCGGCGGCGCTGCGGCTGCGCCTCGGCGAGTGGGAGTTCGCCGCCACCAGCCACCGTGGGTACGTCGTCGACGGTCCACAGGTGCGGTTCAACGGCCGGGGCACGGTCAACGGTGCCGGCGACTACGAGTACCTGGTCGGGTTGAACGACGAGGCGCTGCGGGAGCAGGGCAAGGACCGGTTCTGGATCCGGATCCGGGAGGCGGACACCGGGACCGTCGTCTACGACAGCCGGATCAACGCCGACACCACCGCGCTCGGCGGCGGAGCGGTCGTCGTCGACGTCTCGTGACGCGGCTGGGGCGCTACCCGTACGGGTAGCGCCCCAGCCTGCGGGCTTCGCCGATCACTTGGCCAGCGGCTGGCCCTGCTTGTCGGTGAACTTGCCGATCAGGATGACGATGAAGTCGATCAGCGCCCAGAGGCCCAGTCCGCCGAAGGTGACCAGCATCAGAACGCCGGTCCCGATCTTGCCGACGTAGAACCGGTGCGCTCCGAACCCGCCGAGGAAGAAGCTGAGCAGCAGCGCGACGAGCCAGGACTTCTGCTCGGTGGCCGGTCCTGCGATGGTCTGCGACATCGGTTTCCTTCCGAATCAGACGCTCGGCCCCGTCGTAGGGTGGGCCGAGGTGAGGGTGGGTCATCGCCCGGACCGTCGGGCCTGGACGACGACTGGGCAGGTTACCGCAGAACAGCGCATCGTGTTGTCCCGGGCGCGGAGTTGGCGCTCTCCGTTGGCCTGGGTGGACGGTCACCGGCGCAGCTGCGCCTTCACCCCGGCACCGTACGGCGTCGGCCGGCCATCGTAGCCACGGATCAACGGCGGAACGTCGCCGTATCCGTCGGTGTGCCACACCGATCCGAGGAAGCCGAGGTCACGGTCGTCGAGCCAGTCGATCACCTCGGCGACGAACCGGTGCCCACCGGTGTCCGCACTGACCTCGGCGGCGACCACCGGCACCTCGGCCGCGACCGGCGTGACCTGCTGCTGCCAGCAGTCCGGTGTGGCGCACACCGCGTCGTCGTCGACGTGCCAGGCTGCGACGAGGTTGCCGCCGGCGTACCGGTCGTCGGGCGGGTAGGCCAGCCAGCCGGACAGGTCGTTGCCGCCGTCGAGGCCGCCGACCAGCAGGGCGTTGTGGCTGCCGGCGAAGTGCCGAATGTTGTAGATCAGGGTGTCCGCTCCGAACTCCGGCCAGTCGGGCGGCAGGCCGGCCGACGGCAGGCCGTCACGCCACGCCCGCCATGCCGCGTCGGGCGGCAGCTCCCCGATCGCCGGGTACGCGTCGCCGTGCAGGTCGAACAGGATGCTGTTGTCGTCGTCGAAGTGGGCGGCGACGTCCACCCAGAACGTCCGTTGCAGTGGGGTCGCCGGGCCGTGCCAGGCCAGGATCGGGGTGATCCCGTGCCGGACGAGCCGCTGCGCGTACCCGCTGATCGCGTCGCGATAGACGGCCCCCCGGAAGTCCGGCGGGACCGGGTCGCGACCCAGCCAGCATTCGGGGTCGAGCAGGATCCGCACGGCGTTGATCCGCCACCGCCGCATCGCTCGCACCGAGGCGTCGTCGACCGGGCCGTGGAAGATCCCGGAGCCGTCGCGGCACAGTGACTCGGCGCCGGCGCGGACCACGCCGCGCAGCTGATACGGCCGGGGCTGCTGGTCGACGGTGACCAGTTGGTTGCCGGCCACGGTCAGCACCGGGGCGTGACCGGGCGGCGCGGGGCTCACCACCCGGACGCCGCGGACCTCGGCGGTGGCGTGGGCGCCGGCGTCGTCGTGGGCGGTCGCGGCGATCCGCGTCCCGTTGGTCGGCGGGGCACCGTGCCAGGTGAAGGTGTACGGGGCGGTGGTGTCGGTGTGCAGCAGGGTGCCGGCGGAGCGGAACTCGACCCGGGTGATCCGACGTCCGGCGGCGGCGGTGACGTCGACCGCCACCGGGATGGGCCCGGTCGTGGCGAAGATCTGGTTCATCTGCGGGCTGCGCAGCGCGACGACCGGCGGGAACGGATCGGCCGGCGGGACGCTCGGGCTGGGCGGGACGCTCGGGCTCGGCGCGACGCTCGGGCTCGGCGGCAGGTCGGGGTCCATGTTGCAGGTCTGGCCGTTGAGGTGGTAGCTCGTCGGTGGCGGGTTGGCCACGGAATAGCTGCCGCTGAACTGCACCCGCACCGACTCGCCGGTGTCCAGGTGGTACGCCCCGGCGTCGGAGCGCAGCTCGTACGGCCAGGCGAGCGCGCTCAGGACGAGACCTGGCGGCACCTGCCGGTAGGCGGAGTTGATCGTCTGTCGGGCACCCGGAGTGAAGGTGAGTCGCCAGGTGGAGACCGGCGGACCCAGATTGGTCAGTGCCATCCTGGCGATGAACCCGGTCGACCATTCCCTGGTCACCTGGTAGTCGACCGTGCAGGCGGGCGCGGCGTACGCCGGGCGCAGGGCGAACCCGAGCGACCCGCCGGTGACCGTCAGCAGGCAGGCGATCGCCGCCGTGATGCAACGTCGCATGGGTATCCCCCGGATCTTGGAAACAACCGCCGACAGCACCCACCGTCGATCGCCGCATACCGATCTGTCAACCTTGTTGCGCTTATCTGCAAATTGCGCTGGTGAGCACCAAGAATCACCCTCCGTGCCCGGCTATGGTTATCAGGGCCGCCGGGACGAGGCGCGATTGACAGACGGGGAGACAGCCGATGACGCCGCGTGCTCACGCGTTCTGGCTGCGTACCCCGGGCACCGGCGAGATCCGCCCGGTCGAGGTCGGCCCGCCCGGCCCCGGCGAGGTCCTGGTGCGGACCCGGTTCACCGGGCTCAGCCGGGGCACCGAGACGCTGGTCTTCCGGGGCGAGGTGCCGCCCAGCCAGTACGCCACGATGCGCGCCCCCCACCAGGACGGCGACTTCCCCGCCCCGGTCAAGTACGGCTACCTCAACGTCGGGCAGGTCGAGCAGGGCCCGGCCGAGCTCGTCGGGCGTACCGTTTTCTGTCTCTACCCGCACCAGACCCGCTACGTCGTGCCGACCGACGCGGTCACCGTGGTCCCGGACGCCGTGCCGGCCCGCCGCGCGGTGCTCGCCGGCACGGTGGAGACCGCGGTCAACGCCCTGTGGGACGCCTCCCCCCTGCTCGGCGACCGGATCGCCGTGGTCGGCGCCGGCATGGTCGGCGCCACCGTCGCCGCGCTGGCCGCCCGGTTCCCCGGCGTACGGGTCGAACTGGTCGACGTCGACCCCGCACGGGCCGCGACCGCCGCCGCGCTCGGTGTCGACTTCGCCCACCCGGACGCCGCCGCCGGCGGGTGCGATCTGGTGTTCCACGCCAGCGCCACGTCGGCCGGGTTGGCCCGATCGCTGGAGTTGCTCGCCGTCGAGGGCACGGTGGTCGACCTCAGCTGGTACGGCGACCGCCCGGTGACCGTGCCGCTCGGCGAGCACTTCCACTCCCGCCGGTTGACCGTGCGCAGCAGCCAGGTCGGCCGGGTCGCCCCGGCCCGGCGCGAGCGGCACGGGTACGCCGGACGACTCGCCCTCGCCCTGGACCTACTCGCCGACGAGAGGTTCGACGCCCTACTGACCGGCGAGAGTGACTTCGCCGACCTGCCGCAGGTGCTGCCCCGGCTCGCGGCCGGCGAGTTGCCGGCGTTGTGCCACGTGATCCGTTATCCGACTGGAGGATGAAAAATGTTCAGCGTCACCGTACGTGACCACATCATGGTCGCCCACAGCTTCACCGGTGACGTGTTCGGGCCGGCGCAACGGCTGCACGGTGCCACCTTCGTCGTCGACGCCACGTTCAAGCGCACCGACCTCGACAGCGACAACATCGTCGTCGACATCGGCCTGGCCACCGAGCAGCTCAAGGCCGTACTGGCGGAGTTGAACTACCGCAACCTCGACGACGAGCCGGCGTTCGCGGGGATCAACACCTCCACCGAATGGCTGGCCAAGTTGATCGCCGACCGGCTGGCCGACCGGGTGCACGCGGGCGATCTCGGTGGCGGTGCCCGTGGTTTGACCGGAATCGGCGTCACCCTGCACGAGTCGCACATCGCCTGGGCGAGCTACGAGCGGGCGCTCTGACGTCGATGGTCGTCGTGGTACTGCCCGGCAACGTGGACGATCCGACCGCCCCCAGCGGCGGCAACGTCTACGACCGGCAGGTCTGCACAGGTCTGGCTGCGGCCGGATGGCCGGTGCGCGAGATCGCTCTCCCCGGTGACTGGCCGCGCCCGGACCGGACCAGCCGGGCCGCGCTCGCCGACCTCCTCGCTACCCTGGCCGACGGCACGGTCGTGCTGATCGACGGTCTGGTCGCCTGTGGGGTGCCCGAGGTGATCGGACCGCACGCCGACCGGCTGCGGCTGGCCGTGCTGGTCCACCTGCCGCTCGCCGACGAGACCGGGCTGGACCCGGCTGAGGCTGCCGAGCTGGACCTGGCCGAACGCGCGGTGCTCGGCTCGGCGGCGGTGATCGCCACCAGCGACGCGACGGCCCGCCAACTCGCCGCCCGCCACGGTCTGGCCGCCGACCGGATCCGGGTGGCGGTGCCGGGCGTCGCACCGGCGCCCCTGGCGAACCGGGACCCGGCCGGCCGACGGCTGCTCTGCGTCGCGTCGGTCACCCCCCGTAAGGGCCACGACGTGCTCGTCGAGGCGCTCGCCACCGTCACCGACCTGGACTGGGAATGTCTCTGCGTAGGAGCGCTGACCGCCGCCGCGTACGTCGACCGGGTCCGGCAGCGGATCGCGTACCACCGGCTCGGGGACCGCGTCACGCTGGCCGGGCCCCGCGCGGCGGCGACGTTGGCCGGCACGTACGCCGACGCCGATCTGCTGATCCTGCCGTCGCACGCCGAGACGTACGGCATGGTGATCACCGAGGCGCTGGCCTGCGGCATCCCGGTACTGGCCAGCGATGTCGGCGGGGTGCCGCAGGCGGTGGGTCGCACCGACGCGGGTGAGCGACCGGGCCGGCTGGTGCCGCCCGACGACCCGGCGGCGCTCGGTGCGGCGGTACGCCGCTGGCTGACCGACGGCGACGAGCGGGAGCGGTTGCGGGCGGCCGCCGTCGCGCGCCGGGCCGGGCTGCCCGACTGGGCGGACACGGCCGCCGCAGTCGGTGCGGTACTACACGAACTGAGTCGGCGCTGACGGCGGTGCCCCGCCCCAGCGGAGGGAGACTTCATGGAGACGATCGAGTCGGCCGGGTACAGCCCGGCGTGGTTGGGGCTGCGGGAGCCCGCGGACGCGCAGGCGCGCTCGGCGGAACTGGTCGCCGAGGTACGCCGGCTGCTGACCGGCGCCGCCCGCACCGAAATACACGACCTCGGCTGCGGCACCGGGTCGATGGGCCGGTGGCTGGCCCCGCAGTTGCCCGGTGCCCAGCACTGGGTGCTGCACGACCGCGACCGCGAACTGCTGCGCCATGCCGAGGCCCGGATGGCCCCGGCGGCGTCCGACGGCGCACCGGTCACCGCGGCGGTACGCCGCGACGACCTCACCGCGCTCACCGTCGACGACCTCGCCGGCGCCGACCTGGTCACCGCGTCGGCCCTGTTGGACCTGCTCACCGTCGACGAAATGGACCGGCTGGCGGCGACCGTCCGGGCGGTCGCCTGTCCGGCGTTGCTGACCCTGACCGTGGTCGGTGAGGTACGGTTCGATCCCGCCGACCCGCTCGACGGTGAGCTGACGGCCGCGTTCAACGACCATCAGCGGCGGCACACCGCGGGTCGTCCGCTACTCGGCCCGTCGGCGGTGGAAGCCGCGACCGAGGCGTTCACCCGGCACGGGGCCACCGTGCTGGTGCGACCCAGCCCGTGGCGGCTCGGCCCGGAGCAGGCGGAGCTGACCGAACGATGGCTGGACGGCTGGATCGCGGCGGCGTACGAGCAGCGGCCGGAGCTGGCCGCCCGGCCGGGGGGCTACCGGCGCCGCCGGCTCGCCGCTGCCGCCGCCGGTGAACTGGGGGTCACCGTGGAACACCGGGACATGTTGGTCGTGCCGGGCTGAGGTCTGCACAGCGTACTTCCGGTGCCGGGCAGGTGAACCGGAGGCGACACCGCCGCGTATCTGTCGGCGGAGGCTCATCGAGGGGGGCACGTAATGCACAGGGCGAAGAGCCCGTTGCGCACGGCCGGCACCGGCCGTGACGCACAGTGAAGGGCAAGGTCTGGGCCTGGCTACGACTGACCGGTGGGGTGACCATCCTGGGGCTGCTGGCCTGGCGGCTCGGCACCAACGCGTTCCTGGACGGGATGCGGGTGATCGACGCGCGGGTGCTGCTGCTGGCGGTCGGGATCGGGCTGCTGACCACGGTCTGCAGCGCTTGGCGGTGGTGCCTGGTCGCCCGGGGGATGGGGCTGGCGCTGCCGCTGGCCGGGGCGGTCGCCGACTACTACCGGGCGATTTTCCTCAACGCCGCGCTGCCCGGTGGGGTGCTGGGTGACGTGCACCGCGCGGTCCGGCACGGCCGAGAGGTGGCCGACGTGGGCCGGGGGGTACGCGCGGTGGTGCTGGAGCGAACCGCCGGTCAGCTGGTGCTGTTCGCGGTCGCTGCGGGTGTGCTGCTGACGCTGCCGGTGCCGGCACCGGCGCGGCTGGTCACCGCGGCTCAGGTCACGGCGGCCGTGGTCGCGGCGGCCGCGCTGATGGTGGTGCTGTTCGTGGCGGTACGCCGCCGCCGGCCACGGGTCCGTCGAACGGCAGCCGCCGGGTCCGGCGGGTCCTGGTGGACCCGCGCGGTCGGGCGGACCGTCGCCGACCTGCGCAGCGGTCTGCTGGCCCGACGGACCTGGCCGGGGGTGGCGTTGCTGTCGGTCGCCGCGCTGGCCGGTCACCTCGCCACCTTCCTGGTCGCGGCCCGCGCCGCCGGGTCGACGGCGCCGCTACACCAGCTGGCACCGTTGATGGTGCTGGCGTTGTTGGCGATGGCGGTGCCGTTGAATGTCGGCGGCTGGGGACCGCGGGAAGGGGTGACCGCGTGGGCGTTCGGTGCGGCCGGGCTCGGCGCGGGCCTCGGGTTGACCGTCGCGGTGGTGTACGGCCTGCTGGCGTTGACGGCGAGCCTGCCGGGTGCCGGTGTGCTGGCGGTCCGCTGGGTGCGTCGGCTGCCGGCGGTCCGGCAGCGGCCGCCGCTGCGGCTGCGCCTGCGACCACGTCCGGCGACGTGACGGCCAGCAACGTGACGGCGGGACGGGCTGGTCGGCTACTGCTCGCCGAACCGGGACGACAGGGCGTAGCGCAGCAGGGCCACGTCGCCGATCTGGCGGACCTCGACCAGCGTCGCCCGCCGGTCGGCGTGCCACGGGAAGCTGCCGTCGCCGACGAACCGGGGTGCCCGGGAGTCGCCGACGAAGATCGGGGCGACCACCAGGTGCAGTTCGTCGACCAGGCCGGCGGTGAGGAACTGGGTGTGCACCCGTCCGCCACCTTCGACCATCAACCGGTCGACGCCCCGGACGTGCAGGTCGCCGACGACCCGTCGCAGGTCGACCGGGTCACCGCAGTCGACGACGGTGGCGAGCCCGGCGAGCCGGCTGCGGGCACTGCCCAGGCTCGCCGTGGCGCAGTACACGACCTTGTCGACGTCGCCGACGGTGAAGAACCGCGCCTGCGGGTCGAGGTCGGCGCTGCCGGTGACGGTGACCTTCATCGGGGTGGGTGGGTGGCCGGCGGCCACCCGCCGACGCCGGCGGTCAGCCGACCGGACCAGCAACCGAGGGTCGTCGCGGCGCACCGTGCCGGCCCCGACCAGGATCGCGTCGCAGTCGGCGCGTACCGCGTCGACCCGGTCGAAGTCGGCGTCGTTGGACAGCAGCAGGCGCCGCCCGCTCGCGTTGTCCAGATATCCGTCGATCGACATGCCGCAGCTGAGCAGGACGTAGGGTCGCTCAACCACTGATGGCACCTCCTCGACGACCGAAAGATAGCCTGCATGCGAGGCCGGCACACATTCTCCCGTACGGCTCATGTGTCGGTGCCGGCCGGACCGGTGCCGACGCTCTGCGCAGCACATCACCGATAGGACGTACGATGCTTGAACCGCCGCCCCATGCTCCGGTCAACGGTAAGCGCGCCGCCACCAACGGGACGGGTCCCGCGCCGACGGCGACGGTCCGCCGGCAGGTGACGGTGCCGCTGCGGTTCGCCGACGGCTACACCGCCAGCGCCCGGGTCTTCACCTTCGACGGTCTGACCGACCGACGCGAGCACGTGGCGCTGGGCCTGGGCGACTGGGACCGGGCGTTGGACCGGGCCGCCGACGGCGGCGACCCGCCGCTGGTACGCCCGCACAGCGAGTGCCTGACCGGCGACGTGTTCGGCAGTCAGCGGTGTGACTGCGGCCCGCAACTGCGGGAGGCGGTGGAGCGGATCGCCGCCCACGGCGGCTTCCTGCTCTACCTGCGGCAGGAAGGGCGGGGCATCGGGCTGTACGCCAAGCTCGACGCCTACGCGCTGCAGGACGCCGGCCTGGACACGTTCGAGGCGAACGTGGCGCTGGGCCGGGGTGAGGACGAGCGCGACTACACGGTCGCGGCGCAGATGCTGCTCGCGCTCGGCGTGCACCGGGTGGCCCTGCTCAGCAACAATCCGGACAAGGCGGCGCAGCTCACCCGGCTCGGCGTCACGGTGACCGAGCAGGTCCCCACCGGTGTGCACGTCTCCGCCGCGAACGTCCGCTACCTGGCCGCCAAGGCGAACCACGCCGCGCACACCATCGATCTGTCGGTGACCGACTGACGCAGCCGGCGACACTCGTGGACCGGGCGGTCAGTACAGGTAGGGCCAGCCGGCCGCGTCGTAGCCGATCCGGTTGATGCCGAGCAGCGCGGCACCGTTGTCGGCGTAGTAGTGGTAGACGAGGTAGTCGCCGTCGGCATCGGCGAGCACCGCCTGATGACCGGGTCCGTTGACGCCGCCGTGGCCGGCCAGGATCTGGGTGCCACCGCCAGCGGTGAGCAGGTTGCCGGACCGGTCGGTGAACGGACCGGTGACGCTGGTCGACCGGCCGACCATTACCCGGTACGTGCTGGCCGCGCCCTGACAGCACCGGTCGAAGGAGACGTACAGGTAGTTCCGGCACGAGGTGTTCGACGACCGGCACCTGACCCGCATGGAGGCGATCATGCGGGACGTGTGCCGCGACTTCGAGGCCGAACTGGTCGAGTTCAACGGCGGCCACAACCACGTCCACCTGCTGGTCGACCACCCACCCAAAGTCGCCGTTTCCCGCCTGGCCAACTCACTCAAGGGCGTCTCGTCGCGCCGCCCGCGGCAGGAGTTTCCCGACCTCGCACGCCACTACCACCGGGGCCAACAAGCTCTGGTCGGGCTCGTACTTCGCCGGCTCCGTCGCCGGCGCGCCGCTGAGCATCGTCAAGCAGTACATCGAGCGGCAGAACCGGCCAGGTTAGGGCACTGCTCGGGCCCTGGCGGCCCTCCCAGCGCGGGCCTTCACCCCCGGCCTGCAGGCCGGAGCACTGGCCCGCATTCCGGTAGCCGCCGGCTGACCAGCGTCGGTGCCTCGATCGCTCCGCCGCCACGGCCGGCGAGGCTGTGCATCGCCGATCCGGACCGCCGGCCGGTGCTGGGGTCGATGGCGATCATCTTGATCCCGGACCAGAACGATCCGAAGCTCAGCCACCAGCGACCCTGGTCGTCGACGATCAGGTTCGGGTCGATGGCGTTGAAGGTGTCCGAGCTCTGTGACTCGACGACCAACCCCTGGTTGGTCCAGCTTCCGGAGGCGCCGGTCGAGCTGGTGGCCAGGAAGATGGCGGACCGGTTCGACCCGAACGTCGACGCCGAGTAGTACAGGTAGTACCGGTTGTCGTGGAACGACAGGTCCGGCGCCCAAAGGTTGCGGCTGCCGCCGGTGTACGGGGTGGTCCACGGCGCGCCGCCGGGGAAGACCGACCCGGCGTTGCGGAAGCTGACCCGGTCGGTGGACGTCTTCAGCGCCACGTCGTTGCCGGTGTGCGCCATCAGATAGCCGCCGGTCGGCCGGCGGATCATGCTCGGGTCGTGCACCCCGGTGTCCCCGGTGACCCGCATCGGGTCGGGATAGGAGCCGGGCGGAATGCCGGGGGTGGGGGTAGGTGTGCCGGGGGCGTCGACCCGGACCAGCTGCTACTGCTGGCTGGCCCGGTCGACGTCGCTCCACTGGACGACGTCCGCGCCGTCGGCCGTCGACGAGTCGCGCACGTCGAGAACTTTGCCGCTGTGCCGAGCACGTACCAGGCGGTGGTGTCGACGGTGGCGGCGGAGGCGGCGGAGGCGGCGGGCGGCGCGGCGGCGATCGCGCCGCCGGCCAGGAGGACGCCGACGGTCAGCCCGACGGCGATGAGCGAGGCTTGCCTGCGCCGGAAGGGCGCGTGACGTGGCCGTGGCGTGGCCGGCAGCAGACACGCCGGGGGTGCGGGAAACGTGGACATGGCAGCTTCCTTTCATGTGGCCGTCGCAATGTCGAACTGCCCTGACCGCGCGCCGGCCGGGCGGACTCCCCCGCCACGGCCGACGCATCCGGACGCTCAACTGGCTGGCTCAGCCGGTCTGACACGCGGTCCCGTCGAGTCGGAAGTCGGTCGGGCCGGGGTTGCTGCCGCTGTACGTCGCCTGGAAGCCGAAGCTGACCGTACCGTTGGTCGGCAGGTTGGCGTTCCAGGCGGCGTTACGCGCGGTCACCGCCTGACCGGACTGGCTGATCTGGCTGTTCCATCCGTTGGTGATCCGTTGGTTGCCGGTGAAGGTCCAGGTCAGTGTCCAGCCGTTCAGTGGCGCGCCGCTGTTGGTGATCCGAACGTCCGCAGTGAACCCACTCCCCCACTGGTTGACCTGGTAGAAGACCTGGCAGCTACCGCTCGGCGGGGCCGTGGTCGGCGGCGGTGGCGTGGTCGGGGGTGCGGTCGTCGGAGGGGCCGTGGTGGGCGGGGCGGTGGTGGGTGGCGGGGTCACGGCGTCGAGGGGCGGGAAGCGCAGGATCCGGTCGTCGTCGGCGGCCGGCTGCCCCCGACCGTCCCGGTTGCTGGTGGTCACCCAGAGCCAGCCGTCCGGTCCGTACTCCACGGTACGTAGCCGCCCGTAACTGCCGAGCAGTTCGGCGCTCGGGGTGCCGACACCGCCGGACCCGTCGAGCGGCACGTTCCACAGCCGGTTGCCGCGCAGCGTGGCGACGTACAGCCGGTTCCCGACGATCGCGGCGCCGCTCGGCGAAGCCTCGGCGGGGGTCCAGACCAGCAGCGGGTCGCGGAACCGGGGATCGTTGGCCCGACCTTCGACGATCGGCCAGCCGTAGTTGCCACCGGCGACGATCAGGTTGATCTCGTCCCAGGCGTTCTGTCCGAACTCGGTGGCGTAGAGCCGGCTCTGTGCGTCCCAGGCGAGCCCTTGGACGTGCCGGTGGCCGAGGCTGTAGACGAGTGACCCCGGGAAGGGGTTGTCGGCCGGAGTGGCGCCGTCCGGGCGCATCCGCAGGATCTTGCCGTTGCGGCTCTGCTGATTCTGCGCGTGCGAGGTCTGCCCGGCGTCGCCGACACCGGCGTAGAGCATGCCGTCGGGGCCGAAGGCGATCCGGCCGCCGTTGTGGATGGCCGCCCGGGCCAGCCCGGTGAGGATCGGCTGCCGGTTCTGCGGCGAGGTGAGCCGGAACCGAACGATCCGGTTGTCGGTCGCGGTGGTGTAGTAGACGTAGACGTAGTCGTCCTGCGCGAACGTCGGCGAGACCGCGAGCCCGAGCAGACCACCCTCACTGACCGGGGTCGCGTCGGGAATCGTGACCACCGGCTGCGGCTGCTGCCCGGGCCGCACCCGGACCACCTGACCGGTGCCGCGCTGGGCCACCAGCGCGCTGCCGTCGGGCAGGAAGTCCATCCCCCACGGCACCTGGAGTCCGGTCGCGGCCACCGCGGGGCGGGAGAAGTCGAAGTCGCCGAGGGCGTTCGCGCCGATCGGGCCGGCTGCTCGGTCACCGGCGGCCGGAGCGGCACCGGCCGCCGCGGTGACGCCGACACCCGTCGCGACGAGGCCGGCGGCGAGTACGGCCCCCAGCACGGTTCTGAGCTTCATGGCACACACCTCTCAAAATTGAGCGATGCATGTCAATGTATCAATCAGATTGCCCGCGTTGCGCGAACTGGTCACGCAGGACGGACTGATGGCCGGCGAGCTGCTGGCACCGGCCGCACTGCACCGGGTGGACCCCGATGGCACCGTTACCCAGGTGGCGGACGAGCTGTGGTTCCCCAACGGCAGCGTACTCACTGACGATGGCGTCCTGCCGGCGGTGGAGACGTTCGCCTGCGCCGCACCCGACTTCCACCAGGAAGCCCGCCCGGCCGCCCGGCAGGCGCGCATGCTCGCGGCCCGGGTCTGCGTCCCGGGCCACTGACCAGTTCGACGGGTCGTGGTGACCCGGCTCCGCCACCTGTTGACATTCCGCCGAAGTCCGGCCGACACTTCAACCAGTGATTGATATTTATCAATCACTGGTTCCCGCTGACGTCGGTGCCAATCGAGCGGAAGAAGAGGTCGATCAATGAGCGAGACGCCCGGTGCCAACTCGACGAACAGCCGGATCAGACTACTGACCAGCGCCGCCTGCGCCGCGCTTCTTGCGGTCACGGCGACCGTGCCGGCCGGCACTGCCCACGCCGACGAAGCCCATTCCCGCCCGGTGGTCACCACCAACCAGACCGGCACCCACGACGGCTACTTCTACGCCTACTGGAAGGACACGGGCGACAGCACCATGGTCCTGGGACCGCAGGGCCAGTACGGCGCCCGGTGGACCGGCATCAACAACTGGTTCGGCGGCAAGGGCTGGGCTACCGGTGGCCGACGGACCGTCAACTACTGCGGCACCTTCCACCCGGGCGGCAACTCCTATCTGGCGCTGTACGGGTACACGACCAACCCGCTCACCGAGTACTACGTGGTGGAGAACTGGGGCACCTACCGGCCGACCGGTACGCCGATGGGCACCGTCGTCAGCGAGGGCGGCACCTACGACATCTACCGGGTCCAACTCGGCGTCGGCAGCACGCCGTACTACCGGTACTACAGCGTCCGTCAGCAGAAGCGCTCCAGCGGGACCATCGACACCGGCGACCACTTCGACGCGTGGGCCCGCGCCGGCATGCACCTCGGCACCACCATGGGCTACATGATCATGGCAACCGAGGGTTACCAGAGCAGCGGGTGGTCCCACGTCACGGTGGACAGTGTCCCGACGGGACGGTGCGCTCCGGCGCCTCAGCTGCCCCGGTGACACCGCCGCCCTCCCCTACCGGCGTTCGTAGAAGGTGATGCTCACTCCGCCCGGTGCGAAGCCGGGGTCGGAGCTCAACCAGGTGTTCGCGTTGAGGAAGGCGTACGGGCCGGCCGCCCGGGCCTCGAAGGTCGGCACCAGCCGACCGAACGCCCCGCAGTTGCGGACCAGGATCAACTCGCCGTCGCTGGTCGACAAGGTGTACCGGGCGTCCAGCGTCGTGGTCGAGCCACTCAACTGGTAGTCCGCACCGCCGGCGAGGATCGATCCGGCCACCCGACCACTGATCGTCCCGCCGGTGATGGGGATGATCGTCCGGGTGCCACGCTTGCTGGCACCGACGGCGAGGCTGGAGCCGAGCGTGACGGATGCGGTGAAAACGCTGGCGCCCCTCGCACCGCCGCCGGTGGCGCAGTTCCATGACTGGTGGGGCAGGCCGGCGGGGTCCGTGAGCTGGATCCGAGGCTCGGTCGGGGACACGCCGGAGACGTCGTAGACGGCGAGTTCGACGGTGTTCGTCGCGGTGTCGAGCACCCGGGTGCCGACGAACGTGCCGGTGTTCAGCCAGGCGTACGGGCTGGAGCTCGGCGCCTCGAAGTCGGGCACGATCCGGACGGCGGCGTCGCCGGAGGGGGCGACACCGCAGCTACGCAGGTAGATGAGGGTGCCGTCAGCCGCGCGCAGGACGTTGATCTGCTCGACCTCGACGGCTCCGTTGGTGAGGGTGAGCTCCAGGTCCAGTCCGCCGGTCGGGACGGTGCCGCTGAGCCGCTCTCCGACGAACGAGCCGCCCGTCACGTCGAGCAGGCGACGATGGCCGTACTGGGTCGCGCCGACCTCGCGGATGGCACCGAGCTGGGCCGCGACACGCAGCACGAGCCGGCCTCGGGTCGGTGGCACGATGCCAGTGGGCATGTTGCACGTCCAGGACGGGTCGGGCACGATCGTCGGCTCCAGGTCGCCCGGCGTCGTACTCGGCGTCGGCGGGTTCGGTACCGAGGGCGTGACGCTCGGCGTCGTACTCGGGGTGGGTGTGGGTGTGGCACTCGGCGTCGGCGGGTTCGGCGCGGACGGTGATCCGGACGGAATCGTACTACCGGTGCAGGGGGCGCCGTTGAGCACGAAGTCGGTCGGGGCCGGATTGGTGGCGTCGTTCCACGTCCCGTTGAATCCGAACGACGCGCTCGACCCGGTGGCGAGGGAGCCGTTCCAAGCGGCGTTGGCAACGGCGACCTGGGCGCCGGTCTGACTGGCGGATCCGTTCCAGAGCTGAGTGATCTGTTGTCCGGCGGCGAACGACCAGGTCAGCCGCCAGCCGCTGATCGGATCACCCAGGTTGGTGACGGCCACGTTGGCGCCGAAACCACCGGGCCACTGGCTGGAGACGGTGTAGGTCACCCGGCAACCCGTGGCGGCGTGCGCCGACGTGGCAATGCCGCCGACGGCGACGGCGAGAACAGCGGAGATCGCCCCCACGATCAGGTGCCGACGATGAGCGAGCCTCATCTGGTCCTCCCGGGAACGACGACCGAACCCCAGGTACGAGGGGTTATGTTACACAAAGTGTCTCCGCCGAACGGAAATCTGTCAATCGATGTCGATGGATAGCCTGGTGCTCAGCTCACCGACAGGGTGACGAGCTGTCCCCGGTGGTCGCTCATCCCCGGCTCGGCACCATCCGGTAGTCGTGGACCCGGACCGGACCGGCGGTGAACGCCCCGTCCAACCGCCACAGCGAAGTACTCCCGTCCGGCCAGGAGACCGGGTGGTGCGCGCCGTGGTCTCCGACGACGGACGGGGCTTCGACCGGGTGGCAACGCCCAGATCGCCAGTCGGCTGTGTAGCACAGAGGCCACAGTCAAACGGCACCTGACGAACATCTACGCCAAGCTGCACGCGGTGTCGCGGGTCGACGCGGTCCGCAAGGCCACCGCAGCGCGGCTGATCAAGCCGGTGCCGCAGGCACCGGTCAGCTGACCGGGCTCGCACGCCTCACCGGGCTTCGGCGCACCCCGTTGACCACCGTGCTTGCACCTTCGACCCGACGACGGGTGAGGACCGGTCATCCGGCAGGCGTTCGTTGCCGTGCCTGGCAAGAACATTTCGCCCTCTGGGTCCGCGATGGTGCCAGGCAGTTGGCAGCCGTAGGTTGATCACCGAACCCGAGAACAGGAGGCGATGTCGGTGGTCGAGGAATCCCGGTGGATGGACAGTCCGCGAACGGGGCCGCATCGCACCTTCGCGCACGGCTGGGTCGAGTTGCTGACCGGCCGGGACGGTCGACTTGACCTGGTCGAGGGCCGACAGCTCCTCGACCCGGTGACCGGTCGGGCCGGCCGGGACCGCTCGGGCCGGCATCGGTGGGAGGTGACCGCCCTGGCCGCCGGTCGTCTGCACGGCAGGGACGTCGTGGTGTCCGGTGACCGCCTGGGTACGGTCTGGGTCCGCGACGGGGTATCCGGCGCCCCGGTCGGTGAGGTGTTACGCACCGACGGGAAGGTGACCGCCCTCGCGATCGGCGACCACCAGGGGCGGGCGGCCGTGTTCGTGGCCGGTAACGACAGCCCGTGGGGCCCGGATGCCGCGATGATGCTCACCGTGTGGGATCCGGACACCGGTGAACGCACGCACGTGTACGGCGACGCGAAGGACGCCACGGTCCGTGCCCGGTTGGTTGACGGGCCGCCCGCGCAGACCGCCATCCATGCCCTGGTCACGTTCGCCGGGCGCATCGTCACGGTGGAGGCTGCCGGGTCCGGGCTGTGCGTGTGCGAGCCGGAGACCGGCTCGCCGGTCGGTCCGGTGTTCGGCGATGACGAGCCGTTGCGGATAGCGGCGACGACCGTCGACGGCCGGCTCCTGGTGGCGACGTTGAAGAAGGGACGTGTGCGGGTGTGGTCCGCCCGCACCGGGGAGCCGGTCGGACCGCCTCTGGAGCCGCCGACCGACGACCCCTTCTGCGAGGTGTGGTTGGGGCCGGTGGCGGGTCGGCTGACCGTGTTCGCCCAGACCCGCTCAGGGAGCGTGCGGGCTTTCACCCCGGACACTGGCGAACCGGCGCCGGTCGCGGTGGTCGACGGGCTCCACGTGGCGTCGATGGTCGTGGCGGAGCTCGACGGACGCACCACGGTCGTGTCAAAGGACAACAACGACTCGTACTCCGCGTCCGTACTGGTGTGGACCGTTCCGTCCGGCGGTGCACCGGAACTGGTCGGCCGGTTCGGGTCGAACGCCAGCCACGTTGTCCTCGCCGCCGCCGCCGGCCGGCCGACCGTGGTCACCGGTGCCGTCGACGGTGGCGTGCGCCAGTTCGACCTCACGACGGGAGTGCAGTCCCCCAGCCTCTACCACGGCTGCGACACCAGCGGGCCGATGGTCGTGACCGAGGTCGACTCGCAGCCGGCGCTGGTCGGCGGTGGCTCCGACGGGCTGGTCTGGCTCTGGGACGGGGTGAGCGGCACACCGCTGGCGCGCAGGCCCCTACCCGACACCGAGAACGTGACGCACCTGGCGGCCGCCCGGTGGTTGGGCCGCACAGTGGTGGTCGTCGGTGACGCATTCTGGAGGGGCGACACCTACTACCAGCGGGTCCGGCTGTGGGACCTCGCCGCCTGGGCACCGATCGGCATGCCGCTGACCGTCGCCGGAACCTACGGGCACCTGACGTGCGTCGCCGTCGGCGATAGCCTGCTGGTGCTGCTCGCCCCCAGCTCCGATGAGCCCCTGATCCGCTGGGATCCGGCCAGTGGTGAGGTCCATGAGGATCGGCATCGGACCCAGGTCACCGCGCTCACGGTGGGAATGGTCGCCGGGCGGACGGTCGTGGCGACCGCCGAGGAGGGCCGGGGCGTGCGGGTGTGGGACGCAGCCACCGGCGACGACCTGTGCATTGTCACCGGCCATCCGGGACCGGTGTCCGCCGTCGGCATCGGCCGGGTCGGCGCCCGCGCCGTCTGCGCCACCGGCGGTCATGACGGCACCGCCCGGGTCTGGGACCTGGCGAGCGGAGCGCCGCTGGGCGAGCCGTACGTGGTCAGACACAACCCCAACTGGGTCCACGACCCGCAGACCGGTCGATGGGGTGAGGAGATATTCAACGCCGGTAGGTACGCGGTCAACGCCGTGGTGGTCACCGACTGGGACGGACGGCCGGCGCTGGCGGCCCGGGCGGTACGGCAACACGCCACGGACGGGCCGGTGCTGTGGTTCCTCAACGACCCGCCGGCCCCGGCCGGACACCCCCTGGAGATCACGTGCATCGCCGCCGGAACGGTCGCCGGCCGGGCCGTCTTCGTCACCGGCAGCCTGGACGGGAGCCTGCTGCGGTGGGACGCGGCCACGGGGCAGCTCACCGGCGAGCCGCTCACCGCAGGCACCCCGCAGCCCGCTCCGATCACCTGTGTGGCCCTGGCCGAGGTCGGCGGCCGCAGCGTCGTCGTGGCCGGCGACAAGAGCGGCGACATCCTGCGCTGGGACGCCGCCAGCGGTGAACGGCTGCAGCCGCTGGGCCGGTTCGTCGGACCCGTCCATGAACTGTCCGTGGCCGGGCACGACGGACGCGTCCTCGTCCTGGCCGGAGGCAGCGACGAGGACCACCGCGACGACATCGGCGTTGGCGTCGAGGAGGACCAGGACGAGGACGCCTTCGGCATCTCGTCCGAGGTTGAATTCGACAGCGAATTCTTCGACAGCGCCAATCCCCTCACCGTGTTCCGCTGCTGGGATCTCGGCACCGGCGAACCGTACGGCGAGACGCAGCGGCTCGCCAGGTACTGGCATCTGGTTCGTCAGGAGCTGACGGTGGTCGACGGAAGGTTCGTCGCCGCGACGTTGATCGGGGCGGCCGTGGTCGACACCCCGGGCGACTGCGGCGTGTGGGCGTGGGACGTCGAAACCCGCCGGCGGGTCGGGCCGACCCACGGGTACCTGGCGGAGGATCACCCCGCCTTCGCGGTTACCTTGGTCGACGGTCGAGCCGCAGCGGTGTTCACCGAGGACATCTACTCCGATCCCGACGATGAGGCGGAGGAACCGGAGCGCGGTCTCCAGGTACGTGACCTCGCCACCGGCGAGCGGATCGGCGCGACGTTCCACGACCACAAGTGCGGCGACTCGCAGTACGCGGACGCGGTTACCTCGTCGGTGCACCGGGGGCAGCCCGTCGTCTTCAGCTCCTGCGCTGGCACCCTGCGGGGATGGGATCCCCGCACCGGTGAGGCGATCCCGCCGAACCCCATCGCCGAGGTGCGGCTGTACTCCCTCGCGGCAGCGGTCGTCGCCGGGGAACCGGTCGTCGCCGGATACGGCTTCGAGGACACTGCGCCACAGATCTGGAACGCGGTCTCCGGCAGGGCGATCCGCTGACCGAGAGTGCCCTCCGGTTCAGCCAGGTCCTTCAGGTCGCAGTTCGAGTACGCCCATGCGGGGTAACTGGGGAGCCGCTGAGGGAGCAGGCCCGCTCCCTCAGCGCTCCCCAGGTAAGGGCCACCACAGCAGCAGACCCGTTACCGGATTTCCGGCAACGGGCCTGGTGACGTGCTCGTACAGCTGGTGGGCGATACTGGGTTTGAACCAGTGACCTCTTCCGTGTCAAGGAAGCGCGCTCCCACTGCGCCAATCGCCCTCGTTGTGACGAGGTGGAGACGGGATTTGAACCCGTGTACACGGCTTTGCAGGCCGTTGCCTCGCCTCTCGGCCACTCCACCGAGGTTGCCCCCGACGTGCTGTGGTGGCATCTCCGAGCGGACGACGGGACTCGAACCCGCGACCCTCACCTTGGCAAGGTGATGCGCTACCAACTGCGCTACGTCCGCTTGTCTCTGCTGGCCTCCCCGCCCTCGGGCGTTCCTGCCAACGGATGAGAACTTTAGCCCAGCCGTCGCGAGAGTGCCAACTCGGGGGGTGTCCGGGCGCGCCCACGGCACGATACCCGACAAAGTTCTTATATCACCCCGCGAGCCGCCTGGCTCCGTGAAATCGATTCGCCTTACCTGATCCCAGCCTCTTCCTGAGTCAGGAAATTGACTGGTAACTCATCGTATCGATGATAGTGCGTTACCGTGTTCGCCGTGACAAGACGTTCGGCCGAAGTACGCCTTGACTCGCTGCTGCGCACCGCCTGTGAGGTGATCGTGGAGCGTGGCCTGGCCAACACCCGCACCGCAGACGTGGCGGAAGCCGCTGGGGTGAGTCAGGCGCTGGTCTTCTACCATTTCTCCACCAAGGACCGGCTGCTCGCCGAGGCGTTCGCGTACGCCGCCGAGCAGGACCTGGCCCGGCTCGACACGGTCGTCCGGTCGTCCGCCGAGCCGCTGGAGAAACTGAAGAAGATCATTCGGCTGTACGCCCCGACCGGCAAGTCCAAGGCGTGGACGCTATGGATCGACGGTTGGTCGGAGTCGCTGCGTACCCCCGCCTTGAACCGGGTGTGCCGCAACCTCGACCTGCGCTGGAAAGAGGCACTGATCAAGGTGATCGCCACCGGGTGTGCCGACGGCACCTTCCAGTGCCCGGACCCGAAGGGCGCGGCTTGGCGGATCAACGCGCTGATCGACGGTCTGGCGGTGCAGGCCGCGATGCACGACCGGGTGGTTTCCCGCCGGCAGCTCACCGAGTGGATCCGGTTGGCCGTGGCGCGCGAGATCGGCCGCAAGCCGGAGGAGCTGGCCTGATCATCGGCCGCGTCGAAACGGTTCAAACCGCCGCTTGACCCGCTGGGCGGGCGACCCGGCCCGCTCGGGCCGGTGGTACGGCAACCGGCGTCCGGCCGACCTGCCACTGTCCGGCGACGACCGGTAGGCGGATAATCGCCCCGGGAGCGGCCTGGACCTACCACCGGTGACCGCGCGCCGCCCGCGGAGAAGGAGGCCTGGGTGCCGGGAGCAGGGATTAGCATCCGGGACGTCGCCTCGCGGGCCGGCGTCTCCGTCGGCACCGTGTCGAACGTGCTCAACCGGCCGGACATCGTCGCGGCCGGCACCCGGTCCCGGGTGCTCGCCGCTATCAACGAGCTCGGCTTCGTCCCCAACGACGCGGCCCGGCAACTACGCCGGGGCCGGGGCCGCACGTTGGGCCTGGTGGTGCTGGACGTGGCCAACCCGTTCTTCACCGACGTGGCCCGGGGCGTCGAGGACGCCACCAGCGGTGCCGGCATGCCGGTGATCTTCTGCAACAGCGACGGCGACGCCGGCAAGGAGAGCGCCTACCTGGACCTGCTGGAGGAGCAGCGGGTGCAGGGGGTGCTGATCACCCCGGTCGACGACGCCAGCGACCGGCTGCTGCGGCTGCGCGATCGCGGCGTACTGGTGATTCTGCTGGACCGGCGGTCCCGCCGGCCGGACCTTTGCTCGGTCTCGGTCGACGACCGGCTCGGCGGCGAGCTGGCACTGCGCCATCTGATCGACGCCGGACACCGGCGGATCGCGTACGTCGGCGGGCCCGGGCATCTGGAACAGGTCCGGGACCGGTACGCCGGGGCGGTCCGGGCGCTGACCGAGGCCGGACTCGACGAACGGCAGCTGCGCCGGTTCGACACGCCGAGCCTGACGGTGGCCGCCGGTCGGGACGCCGCCGCGCGGATGCTCGGTGTGCCCCGCACCTCCCGGGTGACCGCCGTGTTCTGCGCCAACGACCTGCTGGCTCTCGGGGTCCTGCAGGGACTGACTCGTCAGCAGGTACGGGTACCCGAGGACATCGCGCTGGTCGGCTACGACGACATCGAGTTCGCCGCGGCGGCGGCGGTGCCGCTGTCCTCGGTACGCCAGCCCCGGCAGCGGCTCGGGCAGACCGCAGCGGCTCTGCTGCTGGAGGAGGCGACCAGCCCGGACTCGCACCGCCACCGGCAGGTGGTCTTCGAGCCGGAGCTGGTGGTCCGCGAGTCCAGTCAGGATACTCGCGGCACCCGGTTGGCTGGCTGATCCACGACCTTGACAGCCCGGTTTGGTCGCTCGTATGTTTGGGTCGGCTGTTGAAACGGTTCATCCGGGAGGTGCCGGTGCGGCGGTACTGCTTCGTGCTGCGGGTCCGACCGGATCGACTGGCCGAGTACCGGGCCCGGCACGCGGCCGTCTGGCCGGAGATGCTGCGTGCGCTGCGCGCCGCCGGCTGGCATGACTACGCGCTCTTCCTGCACCCCGACGGCCTGCTGGTCGGCCATGTCCGGGCTGACGATCTGGCCGCCGCACAGGCGGCGATGGCCGGCACCGAGGTCAACGCCCGGTGGCAGGCCGAGATGGCACCGTTCTTCACCGAGCTGGACGGCCGGCGCCCCGATGAGGGTTTCGTCCTGCTCGAGGAGATCTTCGACCTCGACGAACAACTCGCCGCGCTCGACGGCCCGCACCCCGGCGATGCCCGGTCGCCGCGGCTGGGCCGGCCGCCGCAGCCAGCCCAGCCGCCACGACCGGCAGAAGACCCGACTTCGCACCAGAAACGAGTGATATGACCCGCCGGATCAAGGACGCGCTTCGGGAACAGCGAATCGAGGTGCCGTCCTGGGCGTACGGCAACTCGGGCACCCGGTTCAAGGTGTTCGGCCAGCCCGGGGTCCCCCGTACCCCCGAGGAGAAGATCGCCGACGCGGCCCAGGTGCACGCGGTCACCGGCATCGCCCCCACGGTCTCACTGCACATCCCGTGGGACCGGGTCGACGACTACGCCCAGCTCGCCCGGCACGCCGCCGACCTGGGGGTACGGATCGGCACCATCAACGCCAACGTCTTCTCCGACGACGACTACCGCCTCGGCAGCGTCACCAATCCCGACCCCCGGATCCGGCGCAAGGCCGTCGCTCACCTGCTCGACTGTGTCGACGTGATGGACGCCACCGGGTCGACCGACCTGAAGCTGTGGTTCGCCGACGGCACCAACTACCCCGGCCAGGACAGCATTCGTGTCCGGCAGGACCGGCTCGCCGAGGCGCTCGACGTCACCTACGCCCGGCTCGGCGAGCATCAGCGGCTGCTGCTGGAGTACAAGCTGTTCGAGCCGGCCTTCTACACCACCGACGTGCCGGACTGGGGCACCGCGTACGCGCACTGCCTACGACTCGGCGAGCGGGCCCAGGTGGTGATCGACACCGGCCACCACGCCCCGGGCACCAACATCGAGTTCATCGTGGCGTTCCTGCTGCGGGCCGGGCGGCTCGGCGCCTTCGACTTCAACTCCCGGTTCTACGCCGACGACGACCTGATGGTCGGCGCCGCCGACCCGTTCCAGCTCTTCCGGATCATGTTCGAGATCGTCTCGGCGGACGCGCTGCGCCCGGCCAGCGGCATCAACTTCATGCTCGACCAGTGCCACAACATCGAGCCGAAGATCCCCGGCCAGATCCGGTCCGTCCTCAACGTCCAGGAGGCCACCGCCAAGGCGCTGCTGGTCGACACGGCGGCGCTGGCCGCCGCGCAGTCCGCCGGGGACGTACTGGGCGCCAACGCCGTGCTGATGGACGCCTATCACACCGACGTACGGCCGTTGCTCCGCGAGCTGCGCGCCGAGCAGGGCCTGGACCCGGATCCGATGGCCGCCTACGCCCGCAGCGGGTACGCCGAACGGATCGTCGCCGAACGGGCCGACGGCCAGCCAGCCGGTTGGGGGGCCTGACATGGCCGGACAGCCGCAGAGCGCCGGACAGCCACAGACCGACCGACAGCCACAAACCGACGGACACCCGCAGCCCGCCGGGCATCCCGAGGTCGCCGCGCTGCTGGCCCGGGGCCACCGGCTGGGCGCTGACCGGCGGACCACGAACTACGGTGGCGGCAACATCTCCGTCAAGGCCACCGCCGACGACCCGGTCACCGGCGACCCGGTCGAGCTGATGTGGGTCAAGGGTTCCGGCGGCGACATCGGCACGTTGACCGACGCCGGGCTGGCGGTGCTGCGGGTCGACCGGCTGCACGAGCTGGCCGGACGCTACCTGGGCCGGCGACACGGCAAGCCGGTCGGGCCGCGACGTGAGGACGAGATGGTGCCGGCGCTCGACTACTGCCTGCACGGTCGGGGCGGCGCGGCCCCGTCGATCGACACCGCGATGCACGGCCTGATCGACGCCGCCCACGTCGACCACCTGCACCCGGAGGCCGGGCTGGCCTTCGCCACGGCGGCCGACGGGCCCGAGTTGACCCGGCGCTGCTTCGGCGACCGGGTGCTGTGGGTGCCGTGGCGGCGGCCCGGCTTCCAGTTGGGCGTCGACATCGCCGCACTGGCCGGGGACAATCCGCAGGCGATCGGCGTGATCCTCGGCGGGCACGGGATCACCGCGTGGGGGGCGACCAGCGACGAGTGCGAAGCCCGGTCAATGGAGATCATCTCCGGCATCGACCGGTTCCTGGTCGAACACGGCCGTCCGGAGCCGTTCGGGCCGGTCCGGGACGGGTATGCGGCGCTCGCCGCCGACCAGCGGGCCGCCCGCGCCGTCGCGCTCGCCCCGCTGATCCGTGGCCTGGTCAGCACCGACGGCCGGCAGGTCGGCCAGTTCAGCGACGACCCGGCGGTGCTGGACTTCCTGTCCCGTACGGCGCTCCCCCGGCTGGCCGAGCTCGGCACCTCCTGCCCGGACCACTTCCTACGGACCCGGGTCCGGCCCCTGCTGCTGGACCTGCCGGCGGACACCCCGCTGGCCGAGGTCCGCGACCGGCTCGGTGAGCTGCACCAGCGGTACCGGGACGCGTACCGGGCCTACTACCAGCGGCACGCCGGACCGGACTCGCCGCCGATGCGCGGCGCCGATCCGACGATCGTGCTGGTGCCGGGGGTCGGCATGTTCAGCTACGGGCGGGACGCCGCGACGGCCCGGATCGCCGGCGAGTACTACCGCAACGCGATCGAGGCGATGCGCGGCGCCGAGGCGGTGTCGACGTACACGCCGATCGACGAGGCGGAAAAGTTCCGCATCGAATACTGGGCGTTGGAAGAGGCGAAGCTGCGCCGGCTGCCGGCGCCCCGGCCGTTGGCTGGACGGGTCGCGCTGGTCACCGGCGGCGGGTCGGGCATCGGCGCGGCCACCGCCCGCCGGTTGGCCGGCGAGGGCGCCAGCGTGGTCGTCGCCGACCGTGACGGCGCGGCCGCCGCCGAGGTGGCCGGCGGGATCGGCGGGCCGGACCGGGCGGTCGCGGTCACCGTGGACGTCACCGACGCCAATGCGGTCGAGGCGGCACTGGCCCGTGCCGCGCTGCTCTTCGGTGGGGTCGACCTGGTCGTCAACAACGCCGGGTTGTCGCTGTCCCGGCCGCTGCTGGAAACCACCGACGACGACTGGGACCGGCAGCACCGGGTGATGGCACGCGGGTCGTTCCTGGTGTCCCGGGCCGCCGCCCGGATCATGGTCGACCAGGGTCTCGGCGGCGACATCATCTACGTGGTCAGCAAGAACTCGGTGTTCGCCGGGCCGGAGAACGTCGCGTACGGCGCGGCAAAGGCGGATCAGGCGCACCAGGTGCGGCTGCTCGCCGCCGAGCTGGGCGCACACGGTATCCGGGTGAACGGCGTCAACCCGGACGGCGTGGTCCGCGGCTCGGGGATCTTCGCCGCCGGCTGGGGTGCCCAGCGGGCCGCCGTGTACGGCGTACCCGAGGCGGAGCTGGGCGCGTTCTACGCCCGCCGCACGCTGTTGAAGCGTGAGGTGCTGCCGGAGCACGTGGCGAACGCCGTCTTCGTGCTGGCCACCGACGACCTCTCCCACACCACCGGCACCCACCTGCCGGTCGACGCCGGCGTACCCGCGGCTTTCCTCCGGTGACCACCGACCGGGCGGCGGTGGCCGCCGTCGATCTCGGCGCGGCCAGCGGCCGGGTGATGCTCGGCGAGGTCGACCCGGACGGTGTCACGCTGACCGAGGTGCACCGGTTCGACAACGACGCGGTACAGGTGGCCGGCACCCTGTACTGGGACGTGCTGCGGCTGTACTCGCAGACCCTGAACGGCTTACGGGCGACGGTGGCCCGCCGGGCCGATCTGACCAGCATCGGCGTCGATTCGTGGGCGGTCGACTACGGACTGTTGGACAGCGGGGGTGATCTGCTCGCCAACCCGGTGCACTACCGCGACCGGCGCACCGACGGGGTCGCCGACCGGGTGGTCGCCCGGCTCGGCGCCGACCGGCTCTACCGGACCACCGGCGTGCAGCAACTGCCGTTCAACACGCTGTTCCAGCTGGTCGCGGCCGCCGACACGCCGACGCTGGCGGCCGCCGACCGGCTGCTGATGATCCCCGACCTGCTCGCCTACTGGCTGACCGGGCAGGTCGGCACCGAGGTCACCAACGCCTCCACCACCCAGCTGCTCGACGTGCACACCCGCCGCTGGGCGACAGACGTGATCGCCGACGCCGGCATCCCGCAGCGGCTCTTCGGCCCGCTGCGCCGGCCGGGTGAGCCGGCCGGCGAACTGCGTCGTCAGGTACGGTCCGCGATCGGCGCCGACCGGCCGGTGCCGGTGACCACGGTCGGCTCGCACGACACCGCGTCGGCGGTGGTCGCCGTACCGGCGGTGGACGGATCGTTCGCGTTCATCTCGTGCGGCACCTGGTCGCTGGTCGGGCTCGAACTGGCCGCACCGGTGCTGTCGACGGCCAGCCGGGCGGCGAACTTCAGCAACGAGGCCGGCGTCGACGGCACCGTACGGTATCTGCGTAACGTGATGGGTCTCTGGCTGCTGCAGGAATGCCTACGGCACTGGCGGGAGCGGGGCCGGCCGGTGGAGCTGGCGGCGGTACTCACGCAGGCCGTCCGCCAGCCGCCGCTCGCCGCAGTGGTCAACCCGGACGACCCGGCGTTCCTGCCACCCGGTGACATGCCGGCCCGGCTGGCCCGGGCGTGCGCGGACACCGGTCAGCCGGTGCCGGACTCGCCCGCCGCCGTGGTCCGCTGCGTCGTCGACAGCCTCGCCCTCGCCCACCGGTCGGCGGTACGTCAGGCGGCCGAACTCGCCGACCACGAGGTGACCGTGGTGCATCTGGTCGGCGGCGGAGCCCGCAACGAACTGCTCTGCCAGCTCACCGCGGACGCATGCGGGCTGCCGGTGGTCGCCGGTCCGGTCGAGGCGACCGCGCTCGGCAACGTCGTGGTGCAGGCCCGAGCCGCCGGCACCGTCCGGGGCGGGCTCGCCGAGCTACGGGCGTTGATTCGACGCGGTCGCCGGTTACGGACGTATCTGCCCACGGCGGCCGGCGCCGAAGCCTGGTCGGCGGCGGCCACCCGGGTCGGCCTGCCGGCCTGAGCCGAAGCGACCGGTCCGGCCGGCCCGACTCGACGGGCTCCAGCCGCCGAACGGGGGTGCCCCGGCACCCACACCGGCACCGGCGACGGCCGGCACCGCGTCGTCGGGGTCGGCGAGGCCGCGCATCAGCCGGGCCCGGACCCGCAACAGCAGACCGAAACCGACGAAGACCATCGCGCCACCGGCGACGAACCAGGCGACCGGGATACCGGAGGCGTCGCCGGCCGGGATCGCGTCCACCAGCTGCGGGCCACCACCACCGGCCCCGGCCGGTGCGTCGCCGTCCGGCACCGCGGCCCCGGGCTGGCTGTCCACCGGCTCCTCGGCCGGCTCGGACGGCTCGGGATCCGAGCCACCGGGCTCGCCGACCACCGGCAGGGTCGCCGCAGTGTCGGCCAGCAACTGCGTGTTCTCGTCGTACGCCTCGACGGTGAAGGTCACCTTGCCCTCAGCGTCGTCGGCGAAGCTGAACTGGTACTGCGCGGTGACCGTACGGTCGGCGCAGAGGATGCCGGGATCGAGCTGCACGTCGGTCAGCCGGGCGTCGTCACCGTCGGTCTGCACGTCGACCGCGAACGCCGCGCCTTGCTCTACCCGGGCCGCCCGGATCTCGTCGAGGCCGACACCGTCCGAGCGCAGCACCAACGACCAGCGGACCTTCTCGCACTCACCGCCGAGGTTCCGGCTGACCACCACGGTCATCCCGACCGGCCCGGCACCGGCGACCGCCTCGTCCGGCAACTCGGTGACCTGCGCCCGGTAGCCGCCCTGGGCGAACGCCGGTGTCGCCGCAGTCAGCACCAGTCCGGCCACTGCGGCCAGCCCGACCCCGACCCGGGCCGCGATTCGCCCCACCCAGCTCACCACCTTCTCCGGGTTGCCACCCGGCATCCGTCCCAGCGTTGCCGTGTCGATCGTCCGTATCCGGTGTCCACCGGTACGGCCGTCGCCGTGTCCACTGGCCACGGTACGGCCGTACCGGTGGACCGGACAGGGTCCGTTCTTCTCACCCAGTGCGAACTGAAACGGGTTAATTCACCACCTGTGGTGAACCGGTAACCGCTGGCCGCGACCGACGCTCGCCGGACCGGCCGGGCACAATCCGGATGGTGACCACTGATCTGTCCAGCGCCGAGCTGTCGACCTTCGTCCGTGCCCACGCCCGGCTCGCCCCGGTGACCCACGTGCCGGAGCTGCGGCTCTACCAGGCGGCCGAGCCGATCGGCCTGTGGGAGCTGACCGAGGGCGAGTTCCGCAGCGAACAACCACCGCCGTTCTGGGCGTTCCCCTGGGCCGGCGGTCAGGCGTTGGCCCGGTTCCTGCTGGACCATCCGCAGACCGTCGCCGGCCTGCGGGTGCTGGATCTGGCCAGCGGCTCCGGGCTGGTCGCCATCGCGGCGGCCAGGGCAGCGGCGGCGACGGTACGCGCGGTCGACGTGGACCCGGTGGCCGGCGCCGCCGCCGGGCTCAACGCCGCCGCCAACCGGGTACGGCTGGACGTCACCGTCGCCGACCTGCTCGACGGCGATCACGGCGACGCGCAGGTGGTGCTGGCCGGTGACGTGTTCTACAGCGAGGCGATGGCCGCGCGGATGCTGCGTTTCCTGCTGGGCGCCGCCGCCGACGGGGCCCGGGTGCTGGTCGGTGACCCGGACCGGGCGTACCTGCCCCGGGAGCGGTTCACCGAGCTGGCCGACTACCAGGTGCCGGTACCGCCGGCGTTGGAGAGCGTCCGGGTCCGGCGTACCCGGGTCTGGCAGCTGCGCCCGCCGGTCCGCCGCCCGGCGCGGGCGCTAGCGTGACCGGGTGCTGTTCCGCAACTGGGAGACGGTCGACGACCAGTGGCCGCCGGTGGTCCGGGTCGCCGACCACACCGGTGCCCCGCACCTGCTGGTGACCCGACACGCCCTGGTCCGTCAGGTGCTCGCCGATCCGGCGACCTTCCGGCCGGACAACGCCCTGGACGCGGTCACCCCGGTGCCGGTCACCGCGCTGCGGGTGCTGGCCTCGTACGGTTTCCGGCTGCCGCCGACGCTGGCGAACAACGGCACCGCGAGCCATCCGGCTATCCGGGCGGTGGTCGCCGAGGCGCTGCACCCAACCCGGGTCGCCGCCCAACGGGACTGGCTGGCCGGGCTGGTCCGCGAGCGGGTGGCCGGGCTGGCCGCCACGCTGGCCGCCGGCGGCCGGGTCGACCTGTACGCCGGGCTGGCCGCCGACCTGCCGCTGCTGGTGCTGGCCCGGCTGGTGCAGTTGCCGCCGGCCGCGACCGACACGGTGAAGCGGTTCGCCCGCGCCGCGCTGGAGCTGTTCTGGGCTCCGGTCGACGCCAACCGACAGCACGAGCTGGCCCACACGGTGGGCCGGTTCCACACCGTGCTGCGCGACTTCGCGGCGACCGGCGGCGGGCTGGCGAAGTCGCTGCGCGACGCCGGGCAGCCGGCCGACTCGGTGGTCGGGGCGCTGTTCTTCCTGCTGGTCGCCGGGCAGGAGACCACTTCGCAGTTTTTGACGCTGCTGCTGCACCGGCTGGCCGGTGAGCCGGCGGTGCTCGCCGGGCTCGCCGACGGCTCGGTCGACGTCGACGACGTGGTCGAGGAGGGGCTGCGCCTGGTGCCGCCGATCGTCACCTGGCGGCGGCGGGCGGCGCTCGACACGACGGTGGCCGGCGTGCCGGTGCCCGCCGGGTCGAGCATCGTGCTCTGGCTGGCCGCGGCCGGCCGGGATCCGGCCGTGGTGGCGCGGACCGACCAGTTCGTCCCCGGTCAGCCGGGTTCCCGCCGGCATCTGGCCTTCGGCGCGGGGGCGCACCGCTGTGTGGGGGCGCAGCTGGCCAGGATGGAGACGGCGGTGGTGGTCGAGCAGGCGGTGCCGCTGCTCACCGGCGCCGAGGTGGTCCGGGCGCCGTGGTCACCGGACAACCTGTCGTTCCGGATGCCGGACGCGCTGGTGATCCGGCGGCCGCCGCCGGACACGCGGCCACCGCCGGACACGCGGCCACCGCCGGACACGCGGCCACCGCCGGACACGCGGCCACCGCCGGACACCGCCCCGGCGGGCTGACGCTGACCCGCGCGAGGCGGGGTGGTCAACTGGTCTCGTCCGCCCACGCCCGCCAGTCGTCCAGTACGCCGTACAGCGCCGGGGTCAGCCAGCCGGGTGCGGAGCGGCGGAACACCCCCGGTTCGAGGGCGCCGGCGCCGTCGGGCACCGCGCCGACCATGGTCGGGACCAGTTCGCTCAGGTTCGCCCAGTGCACCAGTTCGGGCTCGGCCGGCCAGGCGCCGAGCACCACGCCGGCGGGGACCGCCCGGCGGTCCAGCGCCTCCAGGGTCAACGCGGTGTGGTTGAGGGTGCCCAGCCCGGCCCGGGACACCACCACCGCCGGCACGCCGAGCGACACCGCCAGGTCGGCGATGGTCCACGGCTCGCCGGACGGTCGCAGCCCCATCGGCACCAGCAGCCCGCCGGCCCCTTCGACCAGCACCAGATCGTGCTTGTCGGCCTCCTCGCGTACCGCGTCGACGGCCGCGTACAGCTCCAGCGGCTCGGCTGCGGCGACCCGGGCGGCGGCCAGCGGGGCCAGCGGCTCGGGATAGCTGGCGATGGTGCGTACGGTGGCCGGGTCGGCCAGCCGGGTCACGACGTCGGCGTCCGACGGCTCGCCGGTCGCCGTGCCGGTCTGGCCTGGTTTGACCATCGCCACCCGCAGGCCGGCGGCCTGGGCGGCGGCGGCGATCGCCGCGGTCACCACGGTCTTGCCGACGCCGGTGTCGGTGCCGGTGACGACCACCGCACCGTGCCAGCCGGTCACGGCGCACACTCCACGATCACGTCGAGCGCCCGGTCGAAGTCGGCCCGGGGGATCCCGACGTTGACGGTGATCCGCAGCCGGGCCCGCTGGTCCGGGGTGGACGGTGGTCGGAAGCAGCCGACCGCGACCCCCCGGTCGCGGCAGTCCCGCGCCCAGGCGAGCGCGGTCTCCGGCCCGGGCGCGCCGATCGACACCACCCCACCGGCCGGCGGCCCGCCGACGTCCAGACCGGCACCGGTGAACCGGCCCACGGCGGCGGCGACCCGGTCGGTCAGTTCGACCCGCAGCCGCGCCCCGTCGCGGGCCAGCGTCAGCGCGGCGTGTACCCCGGCGGCGACCGCCGGGGCGAGCGCGGTGTCGAAGATGAAGGTACGCCCGGTGTCGACCAGGTGCCGGATCAGCGGCTGCGGCCCGGCCAGCACTCCCCCGGCACCGCCGAGCGCCTTGGACAAGGTGGCGGTGACCACCACGTCGGGTTGGCCGGCGAGCCCGGCTGCGGCGACGCCGCCGGCACCGGCCGGCCCGATCACACCGAGCGCGTGCGCGTCGTCGACCAGCAGCAGCGCACCGTGCCGGCGGACGACCGCGTGCAGCGCGGCCAGCGGCGCCAAATCGCCGTCGACGGAGAAGACCGACTCGGTGATGACCACCGCGGGCCGCCCGGGGTGGGCGGCCAGCACCGCGTCCACGGCGGCCGGGTCGGCGTGCGCGACGACCTCGGTCTGCGCGCCGGCGAGCCGGCCGCCGTCGATCAGCGAGGCGTGGTTGTGCGCGTCGCAGACCAGCAGGGTACGGGGCCGGACCAGCGCCCGGACCGCGCCGAGGTTGGCCAGGTAGCCGGAGGAGAAGACCAGCGCCCGGTCGGCGCCGAGCCAGTCGGCCAGGTCGGTCTCCAGCGCGGCGTGCGCGTCGGTGGAGCCACGGACCAGCCGCGAGCCGGTGGCGCCGAGGCCGTACCGGTGCAGGGCGTCTGCCGCCGCCGCGACCACCTCGGCGTGGGTGGCCAGCCCGAGGTAGTCGTTGCCGGCCAGGTCGGTCAGCGGGTCGTCGGCGGTACGGGGGCGCAGCTCGCGGGCCAGCCCGGCCTTGGCCCGCAGCTCGGCCCGCCGCCGCAGGCCGTCCAACCAGTCCGCCACGGGTCCCCCTCGTCGTTCGCGCCGCCTTGTAGGGTACGACCATGTCCGACATCCTCGACCTAGCCCGCGCCCAAGTCCTGGAGCGTGGCGTCGGCCTGGACGAGGCCGGGGTCCTCGCCGTGCTGCGGCTGCCCGACGAGCAGGTCCCGGCCGCGCTGCAACTCGCCCACGAGGTGCGGATGCGCTGGTGCGGGCCGGAGGTCGAGGTGGAGGGGATCGTCTCGCTCAAGACCGGCGGCTGCCCGGAGGACTGCCACTTCTGCTCCCAGTCCGGCCTGTTCGCCTCGCCGGTACGGGCGGTGTGGCTGGACATCCCGTCGCTGGTCGAGGCGGCGAAGCAGACGGCGGCGACCGGGGCCACCGAGTTCTGCATCGTTGCGGCGGTGCGCGGGCCGGACGCCCGGCTGATGCGGCAGATGCGCGACGGTGTCGCCGCGATCCGGGCCGAGGTGGACATCCAGGTCGCGGCGTCGCTCGGGATGCTGACCCAGGAGCAGGTCGACGAACTGGTCGACATGGGGGTGCACCGGTACAACCACAACCTGGAGACGTGCCGCTCCTACTTTCCGAACGTGGTGACGACGCACAGCTTCGAGGAGCGGTGGGAGACGCTGCGGATGGTGCGCGACTCCGGCATGGAGGTGTGCTGCGGCGGCATCCTCGGGCTGGGTGAGACGATCGAGCAGCGGGCCGAGTTCGCCGCGCAGTTGGCCGCGCTCGACCCGCACGAGGTGCCGCTGAACTTCCTCAACCCACGGCCCGGCACGCCGCTGGGTGACCGTCCGGTGGTCGAGGCCCGGGACGCGTTGCGCGCCATCGCCGGCTTCCGGCTGGCTATGCCACGAACAATTCTGCGGTACGCCGGCGGCCGAGAGATCACTCTCGGTGATCTGGGCACCCGGGACGGGCTGCTCGGCGGCATCAACGCGGTGATCGTCGGCAACTATCTGACCACCCTGGGCCGCCCGGCGACGGAGGACCTGGCGCTGCTGGACGATCTGAAGATGCCGGTCAAGGCGCTGTCGGCGACGATCTGAGCGGCCGGGCGTGCAGGCGATCTGGTGCGACCGGTGCGGTGCCGGGACCAGCACCGGCAACCACGACGGCTGCGCCGCGGCGCGGGCCTGGGAGCCGCCCCGCTTCTGTACCAGGTGCCGACGGCGGATGAAGGTGCAGGTGCTACCGGCCGGTTGGTCGGCGCGGTGCGTCGAGCACGGCGAGGTCCGGCCGAGCTGACCCGCCCGGCGGTGCTGGTCGGCGGCAGCCGGGCCGGTCATCGACACCGACGCGGCGGCTCGTCGCCGACCGCACGGGACGCTGGCGTCGCCACGGCGCAGAGCCGGGCCGCGACCCGGTCCGGGTCGAGGTCCCACACCTGGGCCGAGGTGTCGGTCGAACCGCTGAGCAGCAGACCGTCGCGGGTGAACGCGATCGCGTTGACGTTGTCGACGTGCCCGACGAGCACCGCTGTCAGCTCCCCGCTGTCGACCTGCCACACCCGGACCAGGTCGTCGCTGACGGCGGTGGTGACCAGCCGCCCGCCGTCCGGACTGAAGGCCACCGCGGACAGCCTGGTAGTGGGCGTGTCCACTGTGTCTATCAGGCCCAGTCCGGCGACGGTGCGCAGCTCGACCTGACCGTTGCTGCGGGCCACCGCGACCAGGTGTCCGTCCGGGCTGACCGCGAGGTCGGTCAGTTGAAGGTCCGCGATGACCGCCCGGTCCCTGCCGGACAGGTCGGCGGTGTGCCAGGATCTCAGCTCGGCCCGCACCACCGTCTCGTCGCCGCTCACCACGCCGTGGTTGGCGGTCGCCAACAGCGTGGTCCCGTCGGCGCCGAAGCCCAGTGCGCTCACCGCGCCACCGGTCGGCAGGAAGGTCGGTTCGGCGTCCCGGTCGAGCCGCCAGACCAGCACCCCGCCGTCCTCGCCGGCCGGGTCGAGCACGGCGACGGCGAGCAGCTGTCCGTCCGGCGAGTACGCCGGATGTCTGGTCGTCCAGCTGTCCCGCCCGGCGGCGGTGTCGTGCCCGACCGGTTCACCGGCGACGGTGTAGCGCAGCACGCCGCTGCCGGTGGTGCTGACCGCGAACGTGCCGTCACCGGCGACCGCGACCCCGGTGACGGTGTCCGACGCGCGGACGGTGGCCCGCACGGCGCGGGTGCCCAGGTCCCAGATCCGCACCACGTCGTCGCCGGCAGCGGTGACGACCCGGTCCGCCGCCGGGTCGACCGCGACGAACTGGACCGACTGCGGATGCCGCAGCAGCACCCCGGTGCGCCGGAACAGCACGGTCGGGGCGTCCGGTCCGGTGACGGCGACGGTCCGGCCGTCGGCGGCCACCGCCACGTCGGCGACGACCCGGCCGCCGTAGCCGGTGTAGGCCGAGGAGACCACCCCGGTGGTCAACGCCCAACTGTCGATCCGACCGGTACGCCACCCGCCGGTGGTCAGCAGCGAACCGTCCGGGGTGACGGCGAGCGGCACCGCGGCGCGAAACGGCCCGGCCGGCAGGGCGGTGCGCTCGCCGGACGACACCGACCAGCTGTTCAAAGCCCCGTCGGGCCCGCTGGTCACCAGCACGTCGTCCGGGCCGAAGGCCACCTGTTGGGCGGCGGGCAGGCTGCGGATCAGGGTCTGGTCGGTCAACTGCCAGACCTGGACGTCACCGTCGGTGGGGTTGGCGACGGCCAGCAGCGTACCGTCGGCGTTGACGGTCAGGTCGTAGCCGAGCATCCCGGTCGGCAGCGACCACTGCAGCTCGCCAGTGGTCGCCGACCAGCCGCCGACCTGCAACTCGGGCGACAGGTCGGTGCCGAGTCGACCGGCAACGACCGTGGCGCCGGTGGGCAGCCAGCCGAGCGCGCCGACCGCCGGCAGGGTGTACCGCAACTGACCGGTCGACACGTCCCAGATCCGGACACCGTCCCGGCTGAACGAGCCGGAGGCGAGGAACCGGCCGTCCGGTGAGAAGGCCAGTGCCACCACACCGACGTCGGTGGCGTGCCGCAGCTCGACGTCGCGCTGGCGCAGGGTGGCGACGTCCCAGAGCCGGACCACACCGTCCTGGTGTCCCACCGCCACCGCCGTACCGTCCGGGCTGACCGCGGTGGACAGCCCGCCAGGCGCGGTGCCCAGCGGCCCGATCGTCCCCGCCGCCTGCGCGGACAGCAGCGCACCGTACGCCTCGACGGTGGGTGCCTGGTCCCAGGCGTCCAGCGCCCTGCCGACGGCGAGCAGGTCGTCGTCGGCGGCTGCGGCGATCTGCGACTCGGCGGCCAGCTGTCGGGAAGTCGCCTGCCGGCGTTGGTCCTCGGCGGCGGCCTGTCGGTTCACCGCGACCAGCCCGCCAGCGACGGCGAGCAGCAGTGCCGCCGCGAGACCCACGGTCAGCCGGTGCAGCCGCCGTACGCCGCGCAGCCGGGCCAGTTCGGCGGCCTCGGCGGCTGCCACGCTCGCGGACAGGAAGTCGACCTCCGTCGCGGACAGGTCGTTGCGGTCCACCTGGTCGCGCACCAGCGCCAGCCGGGTGCCGCGCAACAGCAGGTCGGGATCGCGGCCGGCGGTCTGCCAGTCCTCGGCGGCGACGGTCAGCCGCTGCCGCCGGATCAGTTCGTCCCGTGCCTCGGCGAGCCAACTGTCCAGGCGCGGCCAGTTGGTCAGCAGCGCCTCGTGGCTGATCTCGACGGTGTCGGCGGCGACGGTGACCAGCCGGGCCCGGACCAGCCGGGCAAGCAGGTCGGCGTCGAACAGCCGGCTGGCACCGCGACGGCGGGCCACCGCCCCGGTGTCGGTGACGGTGACCAGGCGCAGCATCGCGGTCCGCAGCGCGGCGCGGCCGGCGGGATCCAGGTCGAGGTGGATCCGCTCGGCCGACTCGGCAACGGCGCGGCGGATCCCGCCGGTGGCCCGGTAGCCGGCCACGGTCAGCCGCCGCCCGTCGCGCCGCTGCCAGGTCGCCCGCAGGGCGTGACCGAGCAGCGGCAGCGCCCCCGGGTCGTAGCCGGCGGGTGCCGTCGCGTTCAGGTCGGTGAGCAGCAACTCGACCAGCCCGGGTTCGATCTCCAGACCGGCCCGCGCCGCCGGCTCGGTCACCGCGCGACGCAGTTGGTCGGCGTCCATCCGACCGAGGACCAGATGCCCGGCGGCCAGCGCATGCGCCAGCGGCGGCAGTTCGGCGCAGTCGGCGTAGAAGTCGGCGCGGACCGCGATCACCACGACGGCCGGCGCGGCGGCGGCCAGCGCGGTCACGAAGGCCAGCCGGTGGGCCGGATCGGCGCACTCGGTGAACAGCTCCTCGAACTGGTCCACCACGATCACCAGCCGACCGTCGACGGGCGCGGTCCGGGCGGCGAGCGCACCGAACAGCTCCGGGGCCGCGTGCACCCGCGCCGCCGGCAGGTCCGCGGCGTCCGCTCCGGCGGCGACGAGCGTACGGTCGACGAGCTCGTCCAGCGGCCGGGCGCCCGGGGTCATCAGCAGCCACGGCCACCGGTCCGCCGGGCCGAGGGCACCGGCGGCGATCGTCGGCAGCACCCCGGCGCGCAGTACCGACGACTTGCCGACCCCGGACACCCCGGCGACGATCAGCGGTGGACCGCCCATAGCCTGCTCGGCGAGGCGGCTGAGCACCTGCGCGATCTGCTCCTGCCGGCCGTGGAACCAGGGAGCGTCCTCCGGCTCGAAGGCGGCCAGCCCGGGGAACGGGCACACCGGGTCGTCGGCTGCGTCCGGCCCGGGGTCTGGCCGGTCCGGTGCGACCTGCGGTTCGGCGGCCGCCTGCACCCGGCTGCTCAGCTGGGTGATGGTGAGCAGTTGCCGGCGTACCCGGTCCATCTCGACGCGCTGCTCATGGCTACGTTTCGCCAGTTCGCGGCGGACCTCGCCGAGCACGCGGTGGACGTCGGTCAGCATCCACCGCAGCGCGCCGACGTCGTGGCCGAGGGCCTGGAACATGGCGGCGAGGTCGTCGCGCAGCTGTGCGTCGGTCTCGGCCGCGGCGGCCAGCGCCACCTCGACCGCGTCGATGCCCCGCAGCAACTCACCGAGTTCGGCGCGGATCGCCTGGGACTGTTCCCCTTCGTCAGCGAGTCGGGCCAGGAGTTCCTCGGCCAGCGCCTCGCGCCACTGTGCCTCGGTGGCCCGCCGGCCGCGCATCCGGTCGGCGGTGTCGACCAGCGCCTCGGACAGGTAGCCGCCGCCGATCTGGCCGAGTTGTTCGACGGCTGCTGCGAGCAGCCCGCCGGAGCCGATCCCGGCGGCGATCGGCGCCAGCGCCGAGGCGGTGAGGAAGGCGAGGATGCCGTACGGGGTGGCGTCGCTCAGTCGTGCCCCGGAACGCCGTGCGGCGGCCCGGACCCAGTCACGTACCCCGCGTCGGGCTCGTGCCGTGGCGTCGCCGGCCCGTCCGGCATCGCCCGAGCCGGCACCGTCGGAGCCGGCACCGTCGGAGCCGGCACCGTCGGAGCCGGCGGCATCGCCCGCAGCGGCGCCGTCCTGATCGGCCATGCCCGTCCTCCTCGCCCATGCGTCGTTACACAGTGAACAGCAGCCGTGCCCGCAGGCGGCGAAGACGCGCCGCAGCGCGGCGGCCGCCGACCATCGCCTGCCGCGCCATGCACCCGGACGGCACCATAACGTCAACTAGATATCCATGATGATGGGTATCTAGACGGCTACTCCTAGCAAGAGAGTAGGGAGTGAAGCTCGGCCCACCCGACGTCGACGCGGGTGGGGCGGGCCAGACCTGTCGAAGGGGACGTCCTGTGACCATTTCCGCAACCCGGAAAACTCTCACCGCCGGGCTGACCGCGCTGCTGGCGCTGGTCAGTTGGCCGGCAGCGGCCCAGGCCGCCGGACCACTCGGCGAGATCCGCCGGGCCGGTGGCACCACCGCCATCCCGGACAGCTACATCGTGGTGCTGGACGACGAGGCGGCCACCGCGCCGACGACCCGGCGGCTCGCCGACCGGTACGGCGCCACCGTGCAGCACGTGTTCGACACCGCCATCGACGGCTTCACCGCCCGGATGAGCGCCACCGCCGCCCGCAGGCTGGCCGCCCACCCGGCCGTCGCCTACGTCGAGCAGGACCACACCGTCACGCCGTTGACCGCCGGCGTCCAGCTGAATCCGCCGTCCTGGGGGCTGGACCGGATCGACCAGCGCAACCTGCCGCTGGACAACCGCTACGCCTACCCCACCACCGCGCCCAACGTGCACGCCTACGTCATCGACACCGGAATTCACCGGACCCACAGCGACTTCTCCGGCCGGGTCAGCACCGGCTTCGACGTGATCGACGGTGGCCCGGCCGACGACTGCAACGGCCACGGCACCCACGTCGCGGGAACGATCGGCGGCAGGGCGTACGGCGTCGCGAAGGCGGTCCAGCTGGTGCCGGTACGGGTGCTCAGCTGCAGCGGCTCGGGATCGATCTCCGGGGTGATCGCCGGAATCGACTGGGTGACCGCCAACGCGGTCAAGCCTGCCGTCGCCAACATGTCGATCGGCGGCGGTGCCAGCAGCACGCTGGACGCCGCGGTCGTCAACTCGATCCGATCCGGCGTCACCTACGCGGTGGCCGCCGGCGGCTCCAACACCAGTGCCTGCAACACCTCACCGGCTCGGGTGCCGGAGGCGTTGACCGTCGCCGGCACGACGATCACCGACGCCAGGATGAGTTCGGCGAGCTACGGCCCCTGCCTGGACCTGTTCGCGCCCGGGATGAGCATCACCTCGACCTGGCACACCGACAACTCCGCGATCCGGGTGCTCAGCGGCAGCTCGATGGCGACCGCCCACGTCACCGGCTGCGCGGCACTGGTCGCCGCCAGAAACCCGTCGTGGAGTGCCGCGCAGGTCGGCGGCTACCTGATCCGCAACGCCACCCCCGGTGTCGTCACCAACCCCGGGGCGGGCAGCCCGAACCGGCTCGTCTACTGCGCCGGCTGACCGCCGGATCGACCCGCGAGGAGGAACAGACGATGGCAACGACCGTCAACACGCACCCGCCCACCCGTACCGGCAACGCCACCGGCCGCCGCGGCACCGCCCGCCGGCTGCTGGCCACCGGTCTGACGCTGATCCTGACCACCGCCGCGCTGGTCGCCGGCACCGCGGCACCGGCGCAGGCGGCCACCACCCCGGGCATCGACGTCTCACACTGGCAGGGCTCGATCAACTGGACCAGCGTGCGCAACAGCGGCATCGAGTTCGCCTACATCAAGGCCACCGAGGGCACCAGCTACAAGGATCCCCGGTTCAACACCAACTACGTCGCCGCGTACAACGCCGGGGTGATCCGGGGGGCGTACCACTTCGCGCTGCCGGACCGGTCCTCTGGCTCGGTCCAGGCCAACTACCTGGCCAGCAACGGCGGCGCCTGGTCAGCGGACAGCCGGACCCTGCCGGCCGCGCTGGACATCGAGCACAACCCGTACGGCGCGATGTGCTACGGGCTGAGCCAGTCGGCGATGCGGAACTGGATCAGCAGCTTCCTGAACACCTACCGGTCGCGCACCGGACGGTACGCCGTCATCTACACCACCACCAGCTGGTGGAGCAGCTGCACCGGCAACTGGACCGGACCGTGGAGCAACCACCCGTTGTGGCTGGCCCGGTGGGCGAGCAGCCCTGGCACCCTGCCGGCCGGCGCACCGTACTGGTCGTTCTGGCAGTACACGGCCAGCGGCAGCGTCCCCGGCGTCTCCGGCGCGGTCGACCGCAACCACTGGAACGGCACCCGCGCCCGGTTGGTGGCGCTGGCCAACGGCTGACCCTGCTCGCTGGCCCCGGCCGGACCCGCATGGTCCATGCCGGGGCCAGCGACCTGCCCGACAGCCGTCGCCCGGGTGTCGGCACCGGTGGTCACAGCGGCGGAGCGGGCGGCACCGGGTTGCGTCGGCCATGCAGCGCCAGGTCGAACAGGATGATCACCAACAGCACCAGGTTGGCGCAGATCGCGACCAGCAGCGCCGGCCGGGTCAGCAGCGCCGGTCCGGTCAACGCCAACAGGAGCACACCCGCCAGCAGCGGCCAGGCGACCCGGCCGAACACCTCGTACTCGAGTCTGCTGCGGCCCAGCAGGAAGATAACCGGTCCACCGATCATGATGGCCAGCCAGTTGACCGGGACCGGGTCGGCCGGGCGCTCGATGATGAACTTCGCGCTGGTCGCGGTGGCCACCACGCCGGCGATCATCAGCAGATGGGTGTACGGCGCGGAGCGGGTGAACCGCCCCGGGTTGCGGGCGGCCTCGATCGCCTCGGTCAGCCGTGCCCCGGCGCAGTGCACGTAGATCCGGAACAGGATGGTCGCGCTGGCGAAGGCCACGACGAACCCGGCGGCGCTGCCCGGGGTGACCTCGGTGCGGCTGGACGCCAGCCCGGCCACCAGGATGATGTCGCCCAGGGCGATGATGAAGAACTGGTGGTACCGCTCCGCCATGTGCTCGGCGGTCGGGTTGAACTGGGTGGCCGGGATCCGCCCCCGACCAGGCACCGGGTAGCCGAGCGCGAAAACCGTGTAGTCGACGGCCAGCCCGACACCCCACAGCGTCACCCGGGCGGTCTCGTCGACCAGGACACCGGCCAGCCAGGGTACCGCCGAGACGGCGAACCAGCCCCAGATCCGCACCGCGCGCTGCCGGGCCATCTGGTCGTGCAGTGCGAAGAAGAAGAACAGGCCGCGGCCCAGATGGATGGCCAGGTACGCGCCGACGAAGATGGTCGCACGGTCCTCGAACGCTGCCGGTAGCGCCGCCGTCATCAGCAGCACGCCGAACATGATCGCGACCGTGACCACCCTGATGGACCGACTCTGCGGGTTGTAGAGATCGGTGACCAGGGTGGTCACCACCCATACCCACCAGACGGCGAGCAGCAGGATCGCCGCCTCGACGACGCCCAACGGACTCAGCCGCCGGGCCAGGGTCTCCGACAGCAGGGCGAGTGCGACCACGAAGGCCAGGTCGAAGTACAGCTCCAGGAAGGTGGCGCGCCGCGGTGCCTGCTCGCCCCGGAGCAGGCCGCGCGGGTCGCCGGCCGCCGTCACGACCGCACCGGGTAACGGGCCGACCGGTCGGCACCGGTAGACAAACTGGGCGACATATCGGTCTTAGCGTACGGCCTCGGTCGGCGGTCGCCGGCCCGATCGCGGTGACCGGCCCGGCCCTGGCCGGGCCGGTCACCGCAGGTCAACCAGCCGAGGTCAGCCGGCCGTGCAGGCCAGGCCGTTCACCGTGAACGAGGTCGGCCGGGGGTTGCTGCCGGAGTGGGTGCCGTTGAAGCCGATGCTGGTGCTCGCGCCGGGCGCCAGCCTGCCGTTCCAGGCGGCGTTGCCGGCACTGACCTGGTTGCCGCTCTGCGACCAACTGGCCGACCAGCCCTGGGTCACCTGCTGGCTGCCCGGGAACGTGAACCGCAGCGTCCACCCGTCGATCGTCGACGCACCGGTGTTGGTGATCGTCACCGATCCGGTGAACCCGGTGGACCAGTCGTTGGTGGTGTAGTCGACGCGGCAGCCAAGCACCGGCGGGCCGCCGGTCGGGGTGGGCGACGGTGACCCGGTCGGGGTGGGAGTCGGCGACGGGGTCGGGGAGACCGACGGCGACGGGGTGGGCGAGACGGACGGTGACGGCGACGGGGTCGGGGAGACCGACGGCGTGGGGGTGGGCGACGGTGACGGACCATCCGGCTCCTGTCCCCAGATCAGGGTGCCGGACTCGTAGAGCGGGACCGCCCGGTTCGGTCCGGCGGCCGCCTGGTAGGACGGGTCGTTCGCCGGATCCCAGGTGCCGCCCTCGGCCACCCCGATCTTCAACTGCACCTCCATCCGGTGCGCCGACTGACCGGCCGGCGCAATGGTCTGGCCGGAGCAGTCGACCTCGACGTACCACAGGTCACCCGAGTGCTGCCGGGCCTCGGTGGGTTTCGGACACCCCTGGCTGTACGGGCTGCTCACCTGCAGCGCACCCGCACCGTCGCGGACGAAGTAGTACCGGAACGTCGCGCCGGTCAACGCCCGGGCGGGGAAGGCCGACTTGTTGTAGATCATCACCTTGACCCCGGTCGACCGGGTCTCGTTCTGCATGACGGTCGTCTCGATGGAGATCTCGTCGATGTCCGGCGTCTCCGGCTGCGGGAAGTCCGGCAGCGGCGTGCCGCCGTACTCCTGGTGCAGCCGGACCAGCGCGGAGGTGAAGCCGGCGTTGTAGTCGGTGGCGACCTCGTTCATGACGTAGTCGTCGCGGCGGTCGGTGTACGCGTCGTCCGGTGCGGACGGGCCGCCGACCAACGCCCCGTACAGCACGTGCCGGGTCTCCTCGGGCACCTGCATGCTGTCCCACCAGGAACCGTGCGCGGTGCGGTGGTGCGGGTTGCGCGGTGGGTTCGCCCCGAACCCGATGACGTAGCTGGAGTTGCGCGGATTGTCGCCGAGCGCGTAGTCGATCTGCCGGACGGCGAAGTCGTGGTAGCGGGTCCGGCGGGTCGGGTCGGTGATGTTGTCGCTGTAGACGAGCGCGGCAAAGGCGGTGTTCGCGGCGTAGCGCAGCGCGCCCCAGGTGTCGAGAACCGCCATCCCGCCCGGTGAGGTACGCACCTTCTCTCCGTTGACGCCGACGGTCCAGTAGTCCAGCCACCGGTTGGCGTCGTCGACGTACTTCTGCTTGCCGGTCAGGTTGGCCAGCAGCACGTACGCGCCGAACTGCTTGTTGTCCCAGGCGAGGGTCCACTTGTAGGCCCGGGTGTCGGTCTGCGGTTCGGTGCCCAGGTCGTCGTACTCGGCTTCGGCCTTGGCCAGGTAGGACGCCTCGCCGGTGGCCCGGTGCAGCCAGATCGCGCCCCAGACCAGTTCGTCCTGGTATCCGCTCCATGACCGGTAGAAGCTGGTCGCGTCGGTGATGCACTCGTGGTACGCCTTACGCACGGTGTCGGCGAAGGTGTAGAGCTGCCGGGCGTGGCTGACCAGGGTGTCGGCGTACGCCGGGTCGGTCGGCCGGAAGACCATCGACGACGCGGCCATCGCGGCCGCCGTCTCCGCCGCCAGGTCCGAGCCACCACAGGTCGCGTCGATTCGGTACGCCGGACGCGCCATCGGCATCACCTCGGCCGGACCCCACCACTTGTGGTCGTCGTCGCCCTTGCCGACCTGGCCGTAGAGCACGTTGGGCGACGGATGCGCCTTGATGAAGTAGTCGTTGACGAACCGCAGGTTGTTCAGCAGGTGCGGCAGTTGCCCGGAGCTGGCGTAGCCGGCCCGGTATTCGACCGCACCCCAGGCCAGCATGGTGGTGGTGAAGGCCATCGGGAATCCGAACTTGACATGGTCCCCGGCGTCGTACCAGCCGCCGGTGAGGTCGAGGCCGACGTCTGCCCCGTCGTCGAGTGCCGAGTCCGCCCGCCACGAGACCCGGTTCCACTGCGGCAGCGGGCCGGACTGCTGCGCCTCGTAGAACAGCAGCGACTTCTGCAGCGCCTCCCCGTAGTTGAACGGTGGCGCCGCAGCGGCACCGGGTCGCGGGACCGCGGCTGTCGCGGCTGCGGCGGTAAGCAGGATGGCCATGCCGGTGGCCGCCAGCCTGCGCCGCCAACGGGTCCGGCCGGCCGGCCGATTGTCTGCGCGCACTACACTCGCTCCTGTCCGTGGAGCCGCGCGCGGCAACGCGTCGTGGAGGACACCGAGGGGCGGATGTGGGCGCATCCGCCCCTCGCCTCATGCCGGTCGCGCTGTCGCGGCGGTCAGCGGCCGGCCCGCCGGTGGGGTGCGGGGCCAGCCGGTAGATGGCGGTTGATGGTTCTCGGCTGTTGGTTCACAGGGTCACGGTGCCAGCCGGCACCGACGCGATGGGAGCGCTCCCATCGACAGGGAACGATCGTCACGCGTACCGATGATTTAACCGCCTCGGCCCGGCTTTGGGAAGCCCGTAACCGCGACCAACCGGCACCGGAAAAGGGGCGGGGTCTCCTCCTGCCGTCCTACAGGAGGAGACCCCGCCGTGCCACCCGGGACCTCGCGTCCAACGCACCGGACCCGCACCAGGACCGGGACGTCGGGGCAACCGCCTAGGTCGTGGTGGCGGGAGTCGGTGCCGAGATGTCGACCGGCCGATCGACCAACGGCACCGTGACGCTCATCATTTCCCCGTCGCGCTCGACCGGACCCGGCCGGTGCAGCCGGGCCAGGGTACGCAGCATGCCGAGATCATCGGCGGCGATGTGTGCCACCAACGCCGCCTGCCCGGTCCGACCGGCATGGCCGGCCAGCCTGCGCAGCAGCGCCGTACCGACCCCACGTCGGCGCCACCCGTCCTCGACCAGCAGTCCGACCTCGCCGAGGGCACCCTCGACGATCAACTGCCCAACGCCGACGATCCGGTCCGCCGCCGCGCTGGAGTCGACCGCGACAAGCAGCACCCCCCGGGGCTGTTCCAGCATCCGCCGCAGCCGGGCGGCGATGACCTCGGACGGTCGGGCGAGAAGACCGGGCGTGCGGCTCTCCGGCGAGCACCGGACCACCATCGCGTGCAGCGCGTTGAGATCGTCGGAGACCGCCGGCCGCAGCAGCAACTCGGCACCGTCCGGCATCATCAGCGTCACCTGATCGCCGGTCCGTCGGTTGACCGCCGCCGCCAGCTCGACCAGGGCCTGCGCTCGGGCGAACTCGGCAGGGGTGAAGCTCGGCTCCCGCCGGACGACGTCGTAGCAGCCGCCGGCCGGATCCGGCAGCCGCATCGTGTCCGTCGACCGGGCAGCCACCTGCGAAGCTGGTGCCGGCCGCCAGGTCACCGAGCCGGCACCGAGCAGGGTACGCAGCACGTCTCCGAGCGCCTCCGGATCGCGGACCAGCCGGTTGGCCAGGGCGAGCGCCCGGGTGGGCTGGTCGGCCAGCCCTCGGGCCTCGGCCCGAGTGGCCCAGGCGTCCCGGCCCCGGCCACGCTCCACTGCCGCGACGAGATCCTTTTCGGTCATCGAGTCGGGCGCGTCGACGAGAAAGTCGTCGACCGCCCCGGCCTCGGTGGTGTGCACCTGGACGGCGAGGATGTTGACCGCGCGCAAGGCCAGGCTGGCGGTCAGCACGGCCAGGTAGCCCGGCCGGTCGTCGACCGTCGCTCTGATCCGCCACAGCGCCATGGCTGCTCCTCTCCCCAGGTGCTCGGTGCCCGCTTGGTCAGCGCCGCACTGCGCCCGCTTCCTACCTTGCCGCCGCGCTGTTTCCCTCAGGTTGCCCGGCGGTGACTTCTCGCGGTGCCGTCTGCGACCTGCGTCTCACCGTCTGGCGGCGACCGGATCGGCGGTCACCAGATCCAACCGGTCGCCCAGGATCACCGTCGCCGCCCGGACCAGCTGCGCGATCCGGTCCACCTCGGTGACGTGGAACGCGGCTGCCGGCAAACCGTCCCCGTCGACCCGGGACACGATCAGCACCAGGCCGGCCCGGCCGAACGGCACCGAGGCGTACCGCACCCCGTCCGGGCCGTCCATCGGCCGGGCGCGCAGTGGCGTGACCTCAGGCAGCCGCAGCGGCACCGGTGCGCGCCAACTCGCGTAGGCGACGGCCGGTTCGCCGCCCGTAGGAGACTCGTCCACCGGCACGGTCAGGCCGGTCATGAAGTCGTCGTCGGGCAGTTGGCCACCGTCGAACCGCGACTCCGCGCCGGGCGTCGGAGCCGGCCCGGCCAGCCCGGCGGACTGCGCCGTGGCGGCACCGGCCGGCGGCCGGGACGCGCTGCGGATCGCCCAGTCGGCCGGCACCACGGCCGCGGCCGCCCAGTCAGCTGCCAGCAGCCCCGGCACCGCGTCGACCAGCGTGGCCAGGCCGTCAACCGGGTTGGCGGCGACCTGGGCGAGCAGTTCGGCGTCCTGACCTCCGGTCACCGGAGTGCCGATCGCCCGCCAGACGCCGTCGACCTGGACGCCGGGAATCGCGGCGAGGCCAGCGAGCAGCCGGTCGACCCGGGCGGCACCCGGCCACACCACGGTGAAGTCGTCCACCGCCCGACCGCCCAGCCGCTCCAGGACGGTCACCTGGACGATGTCGGCGCCCGCGACGCCGAGTGTGCGGGCCACCTGGCCGAGTGCACCGGGCCGGTCCGGCAGGGTCACGCGAACCCTCAGCAACATGTCAGTCCTCCCGTAACGCAGGCCGGCCCCTCCCCCGGTCGACAACCAGCCTGCCCGATGACCATTTCATCCCTGTTGCGATGACATGACTCGGCAGGAAAACCCCTGGAGAACAGGATTGGACATGCTGCACCATCACCCGTTCGGATGATCTTCACCCGGTCGGGCGGAGTCGCGGTCGGGCGGAGTCGCGGTCAGGCCGAGTCGCGGTCAGGCCGAGTCGCGGGCCACCATGTGGGTCTCCAGCAGGACGTACGGGACCTGCAGCTCATCGTGCCGGATCCGGGACAGCAGCAGTCGGGCCATCTGCCGGCCCATCTCCTCCACCGGCTGGAAGACGGTGGTCAACGGCGGATCGGACTGCCGGGCGATCGGGGCGTCCTCGAACCCGACCACGGCAACGTCGTCGGGCACCCGACGGCCGGCCTCGCGCAACGCCCGCAGGGCGCCGCAGGCCATCAGATCGGACGCGACGAACACCGCGTCCAGATCGGGATGACGCTCCAGCAGCTGGCGCATCGCCGCAGTGCCGCTGCCCTCGCTGAAGTCGCCGTACGCCACCAGGGATTCGCCACCCGGCGGGCCGCTGTGCCGGATCGCCTCGTGGTAGCCGGTCAACCGGGCGACGCCGACCCCCATGTCCTGCGGGCCGGCGATGGTGGCGACTCGCCGCCGGCCGCCGGCCAGCAGGTACTCGACCGCCAACCGGGCGCCCCCGGCGTTGTCGACGTCGACGAAGTAGGCCGGACGCGCGTCCGGATGCAGCATCCGGGCCGGCCGCCCGCCCAGGACGCTGGGCAGACCGCGCTGTTCGAGCAGGGTCGGCAGCGGATCCGCGTCGTGCAGCGACAACAGCAGTACGCCGTCGACGTGCTGGTTGGTCAGATGGTGCTCGACCCGCTCCCGTTCGGCGGGTGACTGGGCCATCGCCAGCCAGAGCTGCATCGGGGTGTCGAGCAGCCCGGAGCTGATACCCCGGACGATCCCGGCGAAGAAGGGTTCGCCGAAGACCCGCTCCTCCGATTCGGAGACGACCAACGCGACCGAGTCGGTCCGTTGGGTGACCAACGCCCGGGCTGCCCGGTTCGGCACGTACCCCAGCTCGGCGATCGCCTGCTGGACCGCTGCCCGCGCCTCGGGGCTGACCTGTGGCGACCCGTTGACGACACGGGACACCGTGCCCCGGCCGACCCCGGCACGCGCGGCAACCGCGTCGAGGGTGGGCCGCCCGAGTGACCGGGTGCGCTGGGTTGTCATCGTCTGTTCCTCCGACCCTTGGGCCGCCGGCGCCGGTTGCAGGGAACCGGCGCCGGCGCGGCCCGTTATTGCTGGCTGACCACGCCTATTGTGCGGCCAGACCGTTACGTCGGATCACATCGGCGTACCACCTGGCGCTCGACTTGGGGATCCGAAGCTGGGTGTCGTAGTCGACGTGGATCATGCCGAAGCGCTTCGAATAGCCCCAGGCCCATTCGAAATTATCCATCAAAGACCATGCGAAGTAGCCCCGTACCGGCACTCCGTGGGAGATCGCCTCGTGACAGGCACGCAGGTGAGCGTCGAAATAGGCCAACCTGTCCGGATCATCGACTTTGTCGTTGACGACGTCGTCGACGTAGGCCGAGCCGTTCTCGGTGATGTAGATCGGCACCTCGGGGTACTCGCCGTTGACCCGGCGCAGCACCTCCACCAGGCCGGGGGCGTCGACCTCCCACCCCATGTCGGTCACCGGGAGCCCGCGGGTGACAAATCGGATCCGCTCGCTACCCGGCCAGCAGGACGGTTCGTCGGCCGCGTCCGGAGCCGGCGCGCCGCTGACCACGTGCCGGCTGTAGTAGTTGATGCCGAGCACGTTCAGCGGAGTGGCGATGACGTCCAGGTCACCCTCACGGACGTGGGCCAGATCGGTCACCGGCTGCAGGTCCGCCACGACGTCCTGCGGGTATCGCCCGAGCAGGATCGGGTCCAGGAAGATCCGGTTGGCCAGACCGTCGATGCGCCGGGCCGCGTCGACGTCGACCGCCGAGTCCGTCTCCGGCGACACCGCGTACAGGTTGAGCGTGACGCCGAAGTCGTGGTCCGGCCGGGCCGCACGCATCGCCTGCACCGCCAGACCGTGGCCGAGCATCAGGTGGTGGGCGGCCCGGACCGAGTCGGCGCCGTCGGTGATCCCGGGGGCGTGCACGCCCGAGCCGTAACCCAGGAAGGACGAGCACCAGGGCTCGTTGAGCGTGGTCCAGTACCGCACCCGGTCACCCAGCGCCCCGTGCACCAGCTCCGCGTAGTCGGCGAACCGGGCCGCGGTGTCCCGGGCCGGCCACCCGCCGGCGTCCTCCAGCGGCTGCGGCAGATCCCAGTGGTAAAGGGTCAGCCACGGCTCGATGCCCTGGGCCAGTAGCTCGTCGACCAGCCGACGGTAGAAGTCCAGCCCGGCCTGGTTGGCCCCGCCGGACCCGTCGGGCTGCACCCGTGGCCAGGACACCGAGAACCGGTACGACTTGAGGCCGAGCTCGGCCATCAACCCGACGTCCTCGCGGTAACGGTGGTAGTGGTCGCAGGCCACGTCCCCACTGTCCCCGCCGAGCACCTTGCCCGGGGTGTGACTGAAGGTGTCCCAGATGGACGGCTTGCGGCCGTCGATGTTCGCTGCGCCCTCGATCTGGTACGCCGCGGTGGCGGCACCCCAGAGGAACCCGGGTGGGAAGAGTAGCTGCCCGGAGCCTTCGCGGAACTCGGCGGTCTGCGGAGTTGCTGCTTTGGTCACGACTTGACGGCGCCTTCCATGATGCCGCCGATGATCTGGCGGCCGAAGATGATGAAAACAACGAACAGCGGGAGCGTCGCGATCAGCGTTCCCGCGAAAATCTGGGAATTGTCGGCGAAGTACGCCGAGTTCAGGCTGCGCAGGGAGATCTGCACCGTCGGGTTGGTCGGGTCGGCGAGGACCACGAACGGCCAGAAGAACTGGTTCCACTGCTCCATGAAGGTCAACAGACCGAGCACCGCCGCCGCCGGGCGCAGCGCCGGCACGACCACGTGCCAGAAGATCCGCCAGGTGGAGCAGCCGTCCACCCGGGCTGCCTCGATCAACTCGTTGGGCACCGCCTGTTCGGCGTACTGCCGCATCATGAAGATCCCGAAGCCGCCGATCAGGAACGGCACGATCACCGACGGCATGCGGTTCAGCCAGCCGAGCTCGGACATCAGAATGTAGAGCGGGAGCACGCCGAGCTGGATCGGGATCATCATCGAGGCGAGCACGATGAGCAGCAGTGCGTTCTTGCCCCGGAAACGCAGTTTGGCGAAGGCGAAGCCGGCGAGCGAGCCGAAGAAGACCGTCGCCACGGTGATGGTGCCGGACACCAGGACCGAGTTCATCAGCCCTTTGAGAATGTTGGCGTCCTGGTTGGCGAGCACCCGGCCGATGTTCTCACCGAGGTTGCCGCCGGGCAGGAACGGCGGCGGCCAGGCGTTGGCGGCGTCGTTGGTCCGCGACGCGATGACGATCATCCAGTAGAACGGGAAGAACGACAGGAGCACGCCCAGGATCAGGCCGAACCAGGTCAACGGGCTCGCCTTGAACAGCCGCTCCGAGGTCGACGACGGGCCCTTGCCGCGCTTGGGCTTGTTGGCCACGGGTTGCAGGGTTGCGGTGGTCATCGCGCCTCACTTGTCCGAGCTGATCCGGCGGGCCAGCAGATAGTTGACCAGCGACATGAACGCGATGAGCAGGAAGAGCAGCAGCGACACGGCGCCTGCGTAGCCCCACTGGAACCGCTGGTTCATGACGTCGAGCAGGTACATGGTGATCGTCTGGAACTGACCCTGGGAACCGCCGGAGATGCCGCCGGGTCCGCTGGTGAACAGCAGCGGCTCGGTGAACAACTGCAGTCCGCCGATCGTCGAGATGATCAGGGTGAAGATGATGGTGGGTCGCAGCTGCGGCACGGTGATCGACCAGAACTGGCGGGTCCGCGACGCGCCGTCAAGGGCGGCGGCCTCGTACATGTCCTTCGAGATCGCCTGCATTGCGGCCAGGTAGATCAGCGCGTTGTAGCCGATCCACCGCCAGTCGACCATGGTGGAGATGGCGAACCAGGACCCGAGCTTGCTCGCCCGGAAGTCGATCGGCTCGACGCCGAACAGCGACAGCAGCCAGTTGACCAGGCCGAAGTCCCGCGCGTAGATCATGGAGAAGATCAAGGCGACGACCGCGGTCGAGGTGATGATCGGCATGGCGATGGCCAGCCGGAAGAACGTCTGTCCCTTGATCCGCCGGTTCAGCGCGTTGGCCAGCATCAGCGCGATCAGCAACTGCGGGACGGTGGACATCAGGAACATGCCGAACGTGTTGTAGACGGCGTTCCAGAACTGCGGGTCGTCGGTGATCAGCCGGACGAAGTTGTCCAGGCCGACGAAGCTGATCTCGGCGTTGAGCGGCGACCGGTCGGTCAGCGCGATCCAGACGGTGTAGACGATCGGATAGACGCCGAAGATCGCGAAGATCACGAAGAACGGCAGGACGTAGAGGTAGGGGGAGAGTTTGAGGTCCAGTCGGGTCAGCGAGCGGCGCCGGGCCGCCCCACCGCCGGCCGGACCCGCCCGGTGGCCGCGTGGCTGCGCCGACGCGGGGGTGTCTAGCTCCAGGCTCATCGGGAAAGTCCTTCAGTTGTACGGCGGCCGGCCGACGTCGGCCAGGGAGGTCAACGCGCCGCTGGCACCGCGACGCGGCGGGAGAGATGGCGCCGGCAGGTCATGCCGGCGCCATCTCTCACCCGGGTTGTGACACCGCGTTATCGGCCGGCGGCCGTGCCGTTCGTGATGGCGTCCTGCCACCCCTCTTCCGGCGACTGGCCCTGCTCGACCGCCCGCAGCGCGTTCTCCACCGCGGTACGGACCGCCTGGTTCTTCGGGCCGAGGTAGACCGGCTTGAGCTCACTGGCACCGGCGGCGAAGATCTCGCCGGTCGGGGCGTCGGAGAAGTACTCGTTGACCGCCTCGGCGACCTTCGGGTCGGCCAGCGCCTGCGGCGACGACGGCAGGTTGCCGACCGCCTCGAAGGCGGCGACGTGGCCCTCCGGGCTGGTCAGGTACTTGACCAACTCGGCGGCGGCGGCCTGGTACTTGCTGGAGGTCGGCACCGCCAGGAACGAACCGCCCCAGTTGCCGCCGTTGCCCGGCGCCTTGGCGATGTCCCACTTGCCGGCGGCCTCCGGGCCGGCCTGGCCCTCGATGACACCGGTCATCCAGGCCGGGCAGGCGATGGTGGCGAAGGTGGCGTTCTTGAAGCCGGCGTTCCACTCGTTGGAGAACGACTGCAGGTTGTTCGACAGCCCGGCCTCGATCATGTCGGTGGTGAGGTCGAACGCGGCCTTCACGTCCGGGTTGCTCTCCATGACGAACTGGTTCTCAGTGTCGTAGTAGGTGTACCCGGTGCCCTCGCCGGCGATCTGGCTCAGCACCAGGTTGTAGAAGCTGGTCGCCGAGTCGACGAACGCCTTGTCCGGCGTGGCCTCCTTGAACTCCTGGCCGACCGCGATGAAGTCGTCCCAGCTCGACCAGAGCGCGCCGACCTCATCCCGGTCGGTCGGCAGACCCGCCGCCTCGAACAGGTCCGCGCGGTAGCACAGGGCCATCCCGCCGACGTCGGTGCCGAGCCCGAGCACCTTGCCGTCGGGCAGCACACCGGCTTCCCACTTCCACGGCAGGAAGTTGCCCTCGAGTTCGTTGGCGCCGTGCTCACCGAGGTCGACGAACTTGTCGGCCTGGGCGAAGAACTGCGACATCGTGCCCTCTTCGATCGCCACCACGTCCCCGGCGCCGGAGCCGGCGGTGATCTGCTGGGTGAGTCGGGTGTTGTAGTCGCCGAGGCCGAGGCCGATGCCTCGCTGCTGAACGGTGACGTTCGGGTTGTCGGCCTCGTACTGCTCGATCAACTCGTCGTATCCGAAGCCTGCGTCGCCGAAGATGTCGACGACCAGGGTGATCGGGCCGTCCGGATCTGAATCGGCGTCGTCGGAGCCGCAGGCCGTGGCCGTCAACATGACAGCGGAGGCGAGTGCGACCGCGGCGTACCGCCGGAGCGTGACGCTCATCCTGACCCCTCTCAAGGTCGCTTTCTGTGGTGGGGGGTAACCGTGTGGTGTCCGCCGCGACAACGGGAACTGCGTTGGCGAAAGGGGTCCGTCGCCGGGGAGCGGGCACTGCACGACCGCACTCCGCGGTTGGTCAAGCAAGTGACGTGGATCTCACTCACCCCGGCCGGGAGCGCTCCCATGAGATTGCCGGGAGGTTTCGGAGGTGTCAAGAGGCCGATGGGAGCGTTCCCATTTCGTTACTGCCGAATCCCGGGTGCTCCCGGGTCAGATTCAGGTCGGCCCGGCCGGCCCGGCGGTCAGACCAGCCCGGGCAGTCAGGCCGGCCGGGTGGTCAGGTCAGCCGGCGCAGCAGGGTGGTGACCCGCGCCGGGTCGAACCCGAACCGATCGAACGTCGCGCTCACCCAGTCGGCCATCTCGGCGTGACGCGGATGCGCCGGATCGGCGATCGCGGCCCGGAACTCGGTGTACCCGAAGGCACCACCGACGTCCTCTGGAGGACACGCCTGGTCCCCGTCGACACAGAGCGGATAGCGCACGTCCGGTTCGGGCGCGGTGACGTCCTCGACGACGACGTCATGCTCCCACCAGTCACCGAAGTCGTACGTGTAGCGGAACCGGGCCCCCTTGGTGGCCACGGCGTCCAACCGGGTGTCCAGTTCGTCACGCAGCAGCAGTTCCCCGGCCGGATCCGGCTCGCCGTACTGCGCTCCGTTGATCTCGAACGAGTGCAGGTGGCAGTCGCGCCAGCCCATCGCGTGCTGAATCACCCGGTGCACCCGGTCGAGCGTGTACCCGCCCGGCACCTGGACGCGGCGCCACACCGGCGGCGCGATGTCGGACAGGGTGACCAGCAGGTGGAAGATCTGACGGGGCATGGCCGCCCTTTCTCTGACCTAGGCTCGAACCCATGATCTGCGCTGCGTGCCGGAGAGGCCAGCACGATGGGTGTCGGGGTGGTAACTGGTGCGACTGTCAGCACCGTACCCCCGCTCCGACTCCACCGGTCACCGGTCCGGCCGGCGAATGACCGACCACCCACCGGTCCCGGACGCGCCGGCCCCGGACAGGCCGACCCCGGACCCGCCGGTCCGCCGGCTCGGGCCACAGCCGGCCGGGTCCGTGCTGGACGACCCGGCCCTGATCGAGGCGTACGCCGTCGCGCCTCACGACCAGCTCAGGGTGAACTTCGTGACCAGCGTGGACGGGGCGGTCGCGGTGGCCGGCCGGTCCGCCGGGTTGTCCGGACGCGCGGACAAACGGGTCTTCGGCGTACTGCGGATGCTCTGCGACGCGCTGCTGGTCGGTGCCGGCACCCTGCGCCAGGAGCAGTACCGGGCGCTGCGGCTGGACGACCGGCGCCGCCGCTGGCGCCGGCAGCACGGCCTACCCACCCATCCCACCCTGGTCGTCGTCTCCGCCTCGCTCGATCTCGACCCGGACCAACCGGCCCTGGCCGACGCACCGGCGCGGCCGATCGTGCTCACCACGATCGACGCGCCGGCCGAACGGCGACGTCGACTGGCCCGGGTCGCGGAGATCGTCCCGGCCGGCGAGCGCACCCTCGATCTGACCGCCGGGCTGAGCCAGCTGCGCGCCCGTGGCCACCGTCGGCTGCTCTGCGAGGGTGGTCCGAGGCTGCTCGGTTCGCTGACCGCCGCCGACCTGGTAGACGAACTCTGCCTGACGGTCTCCCCACTGCTCGCCGGTGCCGGTGCCGGCCGGATCAGTGCGGGTCCGGCCAGCCCGGTACGGCAGCTACGGCTGAGCCAGGTGCTGGCCGCCGACGACGGCACGCTGCTGCTCCGCTACACCCGGCCCGACCCGACCGCCACAGGATAGTCACCGTGAGTCAGGTCACGATCACCTGAGGGCAGTGGATCGGGTCGATCGAACCCCACCGTCGGCGAATTCAGCCGGCCCCGCCGAGTCGGATGCCGTACTGGTCGTACCCGTGGGGCAGGATGCAACCCGTGGGCATGACGCAACCGGACTTCAGCGACCAGTCCGTCACCATGAGTGACACAACGCCGGAGGGTGCGCCGGTGGGCCGGGTGCTGGGTACCGCCGACGCCACCCCACTGCAGTTCTGGACCGCGGTCGGCCCCGGCAGCTATCTGCAACTGGACGACGTCGTGGTGACCCGCCGCGAGCTGCCGGGCACCGATCCGGTGACCATCGCCGGAGTGGTCACCCAGGTCCGGGCCCGCCACGAAGGGGCGCAGTTCGACTCCGACGTGTTCGCCATCGCCGACGGCACCCTGCCCGCCCAGGTGCAGGAGGCCGCCGAGATCACCGCCACCCGGGTCGACCCGGAGATCTACGTACCGCCGGAGCCAGGCGCCCCAGTGTGGCGGGCCGAAGGCGACGCCCGCGCCCGCGCCCTGCACTTCGACCGGATGGAACGACGGATCCCGATGGGCACCGGCCGCGACGGGGTGCCGGTCTACCTCAACGCCGACTTCCTCGACGGCCAGCGCGGCGCACACGTGTCCATCTCCGGCATCTCCGGCGTCGCCACCAAGACCAGCTTCGCCACGTTTCTGCTCTACTCGGTGTTCCGCTCCGGCACGCTCGGCGGCGACGCGGTCAACGCCAAGGCGCTGATCTTCAACGTCAAGGGCGAGGACCTGCTCTTCCTCGACCATCCCAACGTCCGGCTCGACGAGGCGACGACCGCCGCGTACGCCAAGCTCGGCCTGCCCGCCGGCGCCTTCCCGGACGTACGGGTGTACGCCCCGCCGCGCACCGGCGACGCCTCCGGCACCCCCGACGTGACCAGCCGGCTCACCGGCGTGGACAGCTTCTACTGGACGGTCGCCGAGTTCTGCGATCAGCGGCTGCTGCCGTACGTGTTCGCCGACGCCGACGACGAACGCCAGCAGTACACGATGGTGGTGCACGCGGTCACCGCGTACCTGCACCGGCACGCGCAGCCGGCCGACGGCGGCATCAGCATCGACGGCCGACGGATCGGCTCGTACGGGGATCTGGTCGACCACATCGTCGACCAGCTCGGCGACGAGGAGACCCGGGCGGCGTGGGCCGGCTCGGCGGTCGGCATGGGCACGGTGAACGCCTTCGCCCGCCGGCTGATCAGCAGCAAACGCGACCTGGCCCGGCTGATTCGCGGCGATCTGGCCGCCCGTCGCCCGCACCAGATCAACACCGCCGAGAGCGCCCAGGTCACCGTCGTCGACCTGCACAACCTGCCGGACCGGGCACAGCGGTTCGTGGTCGGCGTGACCCTCAAGGGCGAGTTCGAGCGCAAGGAGCGGGCCGGCACCGCCAAGCCGCTGCTGTTCGTCGTGCTCGACGAGCTCAACAAGTACGCCCCCCGGGACGGGTCGTCACCGATCAAGGAGGTGCTGCTCGACATCGCTGAGCGGGGCCGCTCGCTCGGGGTGATCCTGATCGGTGCCCAGCAGACCGCCAGTGAGGTGGAGCGGCGGATCGTCACCAACTCGGCGGTCCGGGTGGTCGGCCGGCTCGACCCGGCCGAGGCGTCCCGGCCGGAGTACGGCTTCCTGCCGGCGGTGCAGCGGCAGCGGGTGCTGCTGGCCAAGCCGGGCACGATGTTCGTCAACCAGCCGGACATCCCGGTCCCGCTGTGCCTGGAGTTCCCGTTCCCGGCCTGGGCCACCCGCTCGTCGGAGGCCGGCGACGCGCCGTCGGGCACACTCCGCTCGATCGTGCAGGCCGCTGACCCGTTCGCGGTGGTCGGCGGCCGGTCCACCGCCGACGACGACATCCCGTTCTGACCGTTCTGCCCGTTCTGACCCTGAGGTCGAGGAGGTTCCCCCGGATGCGGATCCTGCACACCTCCGACTGGCACGTCGGCAAGGTCCTCAAGGGACAGGCCCGGTTGCCCGAGCAGATCCAGGTGCTCGCCCGGGTGGTCGAGATCGCCCGTACCGAACGCCCGGACCTGGTGATCGTCGCCGGCGACCTGTACGACACCTCCGCTCCCGGACCGGACGCCACCCGGGTGGTCACCCGGGCGTTGACCGCGTTGCGCGGCACCGGCGCCGACGTGGTGGCGATCGGCGGCAATCACGACAACGGGGCCGCGCTGGACGCGCTGCGGCCGTGGGCCGACGCCGCCGGGATCACCCTGCGCGGCGCCGTCCGGGACACCCCGGACGAGCACGTGATCACCGGCACCACCGGTGACGGCGAACGGTGGCGGCTGGTCGCGCTGCCGTTCCTGTCCCAGCGGTACGCCGTCCGGGCCACCGAGATGTACCAACTGACCGCGGCCGAGGCCAACCAGACGTACGCCGACCACATCGGACGGGTGCTGGCCCGGCTCACCGAAGGGTTCGGTGAGCCCGGTGTGGTCGATCTGATCACCGCCCACCTGACCGTGGTCGGTGGGCGGTCCGGCGGCGGCGAGCGGGAGGTGCACACCGTCCTCGGGTACGCCGTACCGGCCACCGTCTTCCCGACCGGGGCGCACTACGTGGCGCTCGGCCACCTGCACCGCGCCCAGCAGCTCGAGGCGCCCTGCCCGGTGCGCTACAGCGGCAGTCCGCTGCCCATCGACTTCGGCGAGGAGGACAACGTCGGGTCGGTCAGCATCGTCGACGTCACCGCCGGCACCGCCGCCCGGGTACGCGAGGTACCGGTGGACGCCGCGACCCCGCTGCGTACCGTCCGCGGCACCCTCGACGAACTGGCCGCCGGCGAGTACGGCGACGCCTGGCTGCGAGTGTTCATCCGGGAGACACCCCGGGCCGGGCTGCGCGAAGAGGTGCAGGCACTGCTGCCCCGGGCGTTGGACGTGCGCATCGACCCGGAGTTCACCCGGCCCGCGTCCGCCGCCGGTGCGACGCGCACCCCGCAGCGGGCCGGCCGGGCACCCGGCCAGCTGTTCGCCGACTACCTGGACGCGCGCGGGCACGGCGACGACGACGTACGGACCCTGTTCGACACGCTGTACGAGGAGGTGACCTCGTCGTGAGGCCGCTACGGCTGGACCTGGCCGGATTCACCGTGTTCCGGGAGGAGACCACGGTCGACTTCACCGACGCAGACTTCTTCGCCCTCGTCGGGCCGACCGGGTCGGGCAAGTCCAGCATCCTCGACGCGATCTGTTTCGCCCTGTACGGCGTGGTGCCGCGCTGGGGCAGCAGCCGGGGCATCGCCTCCGCACTGGCACCGTCGGCCACCGAGGCCCGGGTGCGGCTGGTGTTCGAGAGCGCCGGCAGCCGCTACGTCGCCACCCGGGTGATCCGCCGCGACTCGCGGGGCGCGGTCAAGACCGGCAACGCCGGCCTGCAGTTGATGCCGCCCGGGTTCGACGTGACCCGGCTGGACACCGGGATGAGCCCGGACGATCTCGGCGAGGTGCTGGCCGGCACGCCCGCCGAGATGGAGCAGGCCGTGCTGGACGCGGTCGGGCTGCCGTACGAGCAGTTCACCACCTGCGTGCTGCTGCCGCAGGGCCGGTTCGCCGACTTCCTGCACGCCAAGCCGGCCACCCGCCAGCAGATCCTGGTCAACCTGCTCGGGCTGCACGTCTACGAACGGGTCCGGGAGCGGGCCACCGCCCGGGCGGGCGCCGCCGAGGCGGCAGTCGCGGCGGTCGACCAGTTGCTCGGCGGCCTCGCCGACGCCGACGAAGCGGCGGTGGCGGCTGCGGCGCGTCAGGTCGACGCGATGCGGGCGTTGGCGACCGCGGTCGACGCGACGCTGCCCCGGTTGGCGCAGGCCCAGCAGGCGGTGGCGACCGCGGCCGACCAGGTGACGGCCCTGGACGACGAGGTCGGGCTGCTGGCCGGCGTCGCCGCACCGGCGGCCGCCGCCCGGCTGGCCGATCAGGCGGCGGCCGCCCGGGTCGCCGCCGCCGACGCGGACCGGGCCGTCGCCGACGCCGAGGAACGCGAGGAGAAGGTCCGCGCCGAACTGGCCGCCATCGGTGACCCGGCCGACCGGCGGCTGCTGCTGCAGACACACGCCGAACGGGACCGGGTCGCCGCCGAATCGGCCGAGCTGGCTCCGGCGCTCGCCGCCGCGCAGGCCGAACAGGTCGCCAGCCAGGCGGCGCTGCGGTCGGCCCGGTCCGCCGCCGAGGCGGCGGACCGCGAGTTGGACCGCGCCCGGCAGACGTACCAGGAGGCGCAGTCCGCCGACCTGGCCGCCGCGTTACGCCACGAGCTCGTCGCCGGGGCGGACTGTCCGGTCTGCGCGCAGCCGGTGAGCACGGTGCCGCCGGTGCCGGCTGGGTCCCGGGTCGCCGAGGCGAAGTCCGCTGGTCAGGCCGCCCGGGCCGCCGCCGACCAGGCCCGCCAGGCGGTCACCGAGGCCGAGCAGTCGCTGCGCGGGGTGGAGCGGGCCGTCGACCGGGCCAGGGTACGGGCGGAGCAGCTGACCGCCCGGCTGGCGCAACTCGACGCCCGGTTGTCCGACTCGCCCGGCGCCGACGCGTTGCGCACCGATCTGGCCACGGTCGACCGGTTACAGCGCGCCCTCGACGACGCCGGTGGCCAGGTCCGCCGGGCCCGGGAGGCGGCCCGTCAGGCGCAGCGCGCCGCCGTGACCGGCGAACAGCGGCTGCAGGCCGGCTGGCGGGAGTTCGACGCCGGCCGGGACGCCGTCGCCCGGCTGGCGCCACCGGCCGCCGACCGCACCGATCTGGCCGCGGCGTGGACGCTACTGACCGACTGGGCGCACCAGTTGCTCGCCGAGCGCCGCACGGCGCGGGCGGAGGCGGACGCTCGGCTGGCTTCGGCCCGGTCAGCGGCCAGCGGCGTCGCCGCCGACATCGACGCGCTGTTCGTCGCCGCCGAGCTGGCACCGCCGGCCGGTGCCGATCCGGCCGGCTACCGGCAGGCGGCCGCGCTGGCGGTCCAGCGGGCGCAGACCGACCACGAACGGATCACCGAACGGTTCACCCAGGCAGGTGAGCTGCGTGGCCGGCGGGCCGACCAGGAGCGGCAGGCCCAGCTGGCCCGGACGTTGGCCGGGCACCTGCGGGCCAACAACTTCGAGCGGTGGCTGCTGGTCGAGGCGCTGGACCTGCTGGTCGACGGCGCGTCGCGGATCCTGCGGGAGCTCTCCAGCGGTCAGTACGAGCTGGTGCACGACGCCGGTGAGTTCTTCGTCGTCGACCACCACGACGCCGGACTGCGCCGCGGGGTACGCACCCTGTCCGGCGGGGAGACCTTCCAGGCGTCGCTGGCGCTCGCCCTGTCGTTGTCGGAACAACTGGCCGGGATGTCGGCCAGCGCCGCCAGTCTGGAGTCGATCGTGCTGGACGAGGGCTTCGGCTCACTGGACGCGGCCACCTTGGACACCGTCGCCGCGACCCTGGAAGGGCTCGCCGCCCGAGGTGACCGGATGGTCGGCCTGGTGACCCACGTCCCGGCGCTGGCCGAGCGGGTACCGGTCCGGTTCGAGGTCAGCAAGGACGCCCGTACGGCCCGGGTCCGGCGGAGCGGGCTGTGACCGCGACCGTGACGGGCCGGCCGGCCACCGGGATCCGCTGGTTCGTCGAGGGCTGGCAACCCGGCTACGGCACGTCGTTCGAGGCCGCCGACCCGGGTGGCCCCGGCGCCACCGACGACGGTCAGGACGCCGCCGATCTCGCCGTGGAACTGGATCCGGCGACGTGGCGGCCGTTGCGCCAGCCGGCCGATGTGCGCGCACCGGACGTGGTGCTGCTGGTCGACGGGGTGCGTCGGATCGACGCCTCGTTGTGGAGCGAGGAGCCAGACGGAGTCTCGTACCCGGCGCTGGCCGCCTCGTACGCCGCCGGTGTGGTGCGCTGTGACCTGCGGCGCGGGGCTGCCCGGTTGGCCGGAGCCCGAACCGAGCGGGGCCTGTTCACGCCGAGCACCGCCGCCACCGACCTGGTCGTCGGGCGGGTGCGCTATCCGGCGCGGCGGGTCGACGACGCCGATCCGGCCGTACTGCCGCAGGCGGTGCAGCCGGCGCTGGCCGCGCTGGAGATCGCCGTCTCCGAGCAGGCCCGCGTCGACGGCGCGGACGACCCGGCGGATCTGCTGGTGGTGGACGGTCCACTGCGCGGGCGCCGGCTGCCGAACACGGTCGGCTACGTCAAGTCGCAGCGCCAGCCGTACCTGCCGGCGAGTCTGATCCCGGTGGTGACCGCGCTGCAACCGGCGGAACGCAGCCCGGTCTTCCTGCGCGGCACCCGGTGGCGCAGCTACTCGTGGTATCTGCGGCTGCCCGGGCCGCGGGGTGCGCCGTGGGCGGGCATCGTCCGGGTGGAGTGCCGGCCAGACCTGACGCCGCAGGCGGCGATCGCGCTGGCCGACCTCTCGCTGGCGACGCTGCCCCGGTTCGCCTCGGCTCCGTACAAGGATCCCCGGGCACCGCAGAACCTGGTGCCGATCGCCGGGCTGGAGCGACGGCTGCGGGCGATGCTCGGCGACGCCCGGCTGCTGCACCGGGCGCTCAGCCTCTCGGCGGCCGGGCAGGAGAGTCCGGCGTGGCGGTGACCGGCATACTGTGCCGATGGGCCGTACCCGCAGGACAGCGCCGCCCGCGGTCCAGGTAGACACCGGCACCGCGCGGCTCGTCCCGGACCCGGACCGGCGGCGGGCGTACACCCTGCTGTTGGACGGCACCCAGCAGTCACACGTCGATCTCGACGATCCGACACACCTGGAGTTCGAGTACGTCCGCCGGATCGCCGCGGCGATCGACCTGGCCGCCCCGGCCGGTGCCCCGCTGCGGGTGCTGCACCTGGGCGGCGGTGGGCTGACCCTGCCGCGCTACCTGGCCGCCACCCGTCCCGGGTCGAGCCAGCGGGTGGTGGAGATCGACGCCGCGTTGACCGAGCTGGTCCGCCGCGAACTGCCCTGGCCGGCCGACCGCAATCTGCGGGTCCGGGTCGGTGACGCGCGGTCCGCCGTCGAGCAGGCTCGTACGGACAGCTACGACCTGGTGATCGCGGACGTGTTCGCCGGTGCCCGCACTCCGGCACGGCTGACCTCGGTCGAGTTCGTCACCGAGGTCGCCCGGGTACTCGCACCCGGCGGTCAACTGCTGTCCAACGTGGCGGACGGCCCGCCGTTGGGCTGGGCCCGCCAGCATCTGGCGTCGGTACGGCAGGTGCTGCCCGGCATCTGCCTGATCGCCGACGCGGCGGTGCTGCGCCAGCGCCGGTACGGCAATCTGGTGGTGGTCGCCGGACGCGCCGCGCCGGACGTCGGGGAGCTGACCCGGCGGGCCGCCGGTGACTGGTTTCCCAGCCGGGTGCTGCATGCTGCGGCGCTGGACCGGTTGATCGGGACGGCGTCGCCGATCGCCGACGCGACCGCGCAGCCGTCGCCGCCGCCACCGGACGGAATTTTTCCCGGCGGACGTTGATCCGTCCGCCGGGCGGCTCCGTACCTCGGGGTGGGCCCCCAGCCGCGGGCCGAGTCGACGTCGGATGGAGGTCCTGCGATGTACGCGGTCGCCAGCGGCTGGCAGGCGGAGAGGATCCGGCCGGGGGTGACCGGCAACGGTTCGGCCACGGCCCGCAGCACGCAACGTTGGCAGAGCATCGACGGGAGGGCGGCCGAGCGCGATGATGAGCCGGTGACGCCACGGACCGCAGGGAGCCGGCAGCAGGCCGGAACAGCGGAGTCCAGCCACGGGGACGATCTCGTCCGCACACTGTACGCAGAGCACGCCCGGCCGCTGCTGGGATTCGTGTTACGGCTCACCGGGGGGGACCGGCAACGAGCCGAGGACATCGTCCAGGAGACACTGCTGCGGGCGTGGCGCAACGCCCACCGGCTCGGCGCGCAGGGCCAGGCGTCGCTGCGACCGTGGCTGGTGACCGTCGCCCGACGCATCGCGATCGACGACCACCGCAGCGAGAAGGCCCGCCCGACCGAGGAGTACGACCGGGATCTGGAGAGCTTCGCCGAGTCCGACGGCACCGATCAGGTGCTGCGGCAGATGACCGTCGCCGACGCGTTGCGCACGCTCAGCCAGCCGCACCGGGAGATCCTGGTCGAGACGTACTTCCGCGGCCGCACGGTCCCGGAGGCGGCCGCGGAGCTGGGGCTGCCACTGGGTACCGCCAAGTCGCGGGTCTACTACGCGCTACGAGCGCTGCGGACGGCGCTGCAACAGCGGGGGGTTACAGAATGACACGGTCCGCCCACTGGGACGTCGGAGCGTACGCGCTCGGCGCACTCGATGCCGACGACGTCGAGCGGTTCGAGGAGCATCTCGCCGGCTGCTGGGCCTGCGCGGCAGAGCTGGAGTCACTCATTCCGATCGTCGGGTTGATGTCCACCGTAGACATCGACCAGTTGGAGGACAGCCCCGTCCTCCCTCAGTCCGGCCCCACCGGTGTGAACCGGGCTGGTGGGGCGGACGACGGCGACGGCGGCGCGCCGGTGCCGATCCGGCCGACCGTGCGGTCCGACGCCGACCAGCGTCGCGACCACGGTCAGGTCCGTCCGCTCGGCCACGCCGGTAGGTCCCGACGGCTGTTCGCGGGCCGCCCGCTACAGATCGCCGCCGGGTTCGTGCTGCTGGCGACGCTCACCGGTTTCTCGTTCTTCGCCGGGTCAGCCTGGTCAGATGGTTCGGCGACACCGCAGGCCGGGCCGCAGACGTCGGTCTCGGCCAGCCCGTCACCGGTCGATCCGCAGTCCGGGGTCGGTGGTCCGGAGGTCACCGGCGAGAAGTTCAACGCGGTCGACCCCACCACCGGGGTGGAGGCGGACGTGGTGCTGGAGGAAGCCGCGTGGGGCACCCAGGTGTCGTTCGCGCTACGCCGGGTGCCGGGTCCGATGCAGTGCCGGATCGTGGTGCTGCGGGCTTCCGGCACCGCCGAGGTGCTCTCCACCTGGACAGTGCCCGAGGCCGGGTACGGCACTGCGGAGCAACCCGCGCCGTTGCTGCTGAGCACGTCGACGGCGGCACCCCGGGACGACATCGAACGGATCCAGTTCCAGGCGGTCGACCAGTCCGGGGTCGCCACCGCGATCGTTACCGTACCGGTCTGAACGGAGGGTCGACGTCCATTCCTGACGTACGCCGCGAACGGGCGTCGCGATATCTGCGCCAGCAGATCCGACGTACGTGCAGCCCGTGGGTGTCCGAATTAACGGATACCCACGGGCTGTTCTGTCTCTGGTCGTCGTCAGGCGATTGCCGTTAACCCGTGACCGGTGCATTCTGCTCCTGATCGGCATGACGGCGGCCGGCCGCACGCAGGACACGACGACCCGGTTCAACGCCGGGCTGTGAAATTGTGCACTCGGCATTACCGATCCAATCCGGGATGCGCTGCGTACTCCTTGATGAAGCCCGATGTGGACGAATGAGGGAGGGCACGTGGCACTGGGAAAGCGGACCGTCATAGTCGCAGGCGCGCTGGCGGCACTCGTGTTGCCGGGTTGCGCCCCGGCAGGTTACAACCCGGACGACTTTGGCGGCGCTCAGGCCCAGCCGGTCGTCAACGCGGCAAACGCGGCGTCGGCCGCGCCCGAGCCGGTGGAGACCGAGGACATCGCGGTCGAGGTCGCCGACGAGGACCTCACCAAGGAGCTGGTCGGCAAGGCCGTCGACAAGATGGGTGACGTCGTCACCGACGAGGACGGCTGGCTGCTCTACCGCTTCGAGGAGGACTCCAACGACCCGGCGACCTCGAACTGCGAGGGTGACTGCGCCAAGATCTGGCCGCCGGCGCTGACCGACGGCGACCCCATTCTGTCCGGGGTGGACGAGGAGCTGGTCGGCACGGTGAACCGGCCGGACGGCACCCGGCAACTGACCATCGACGGCTGGCCGATCTACTACTACGCCGGTGACGAAAAGCCCGGCGACTGGAAGGGCCAGGGTGTCGGCGGCACCTGGTACGTCGTGCAGCCGGACGGCACGAAGAACCTGGAATGCCTGCCGGAGGGCACCCCGAAGCCGATTGCGGTGCCGGACGGTGACGGCCGAGACAACATCAAGGGCCTCGACGACAGCAAGGACTCTCAGAGCGAGGACTCGGACAGCTTCGACAGTGACTCTGAGGACTCGGGCGACTACGACTACTGACTCTCTCAGGGCGCCCGTGAATCGCGGCGGCCGGTCGTTGCCAGGGAGGGCGCGGCCGGCCGTCGCCACGTTTTACGGTGGATCCGCCACCGGCGCCTCGAGCCGGTTCTTGAAGCCCGCATTAAGTGCCTCCTAAGTGTTCCGTAGTTGCTCCAAGGATTGTTGACTGTTGTGGAGTGACATCCATACGGTCGACGGCAGTGGCGAACCACAGCCATCACCAACTGCGTTGCACCCGGACGACCAATTGGCGTTCGACGAAAGAGGTGGCACCACGTGAACAGCTCACAGCGCCGCAGGCGTACCAGCGACCAGCCGACACGCCGGGGCAGATCGGCGGGCAGCACCCGCAACCGCGTCATCGCGGTGACCACGATGTTGGCGGTCTTCGGCGGCGTGGTGGCGGTGACCCAGATCTCGTCTGCCGGAACCCGCGGCGACCGGGACCGAGACCGGGACCGTGGTCGCGACCGGGCCGCCGCGGTCTGTGTAAGCCCGAGCGAGTCGGTCGATCCGGCGGACACCGGGACCACCGTGGACAGCAACGGCGTACGGCACCACTGGGGTGACGGCCAGCGCGGCCCGGACCAGTGCCAGGACTCCCCCGCCCCCGGCGATCCGACCGACGCGCCGGCCGGGTTGGAGATCCTCGGCGACGACTGCACCGACAGTTCATTGGCCCCGCACGAGGGTTTCCAGGACGGTGAGCGGTGTGTCAGTACGGCGTTCGGCGAGGTCGGCGACGCGGACACCAACCCGCAGCTGATGATCATCTCGTCGCCGAGGCGGGTACGTGCGAACCAACCGTTCACCCTGCGGATCAGCACCCGCAACCTGGTACGCGACCGGTTCCTGCCGGCCGGCCAGGGCGGCTACTACCTGGAGAGTTCGTTCCTGACCGAGGACGGCCTGACCCGGGGGCACTTCCACACCGCGTGCCGGATGCTGACCAGCAACCGCACCGCTCCCGAACCTGGCCCGGTGCCGGCGTTCTTCGTAGCCACGGAGGACGGTCGGGGTGGTGCCGGTGCCGACGAGGTCACCGTCGAGGTGCCCGGCCTGCCCGGCCCCGGCATCGCCCAGTGCGCGTCGTGGGCCGGCGACGGCTCGCACCGGGTGCCGATGATGCAGCGGGCCAACCAGATCCCCGCCTTCGACGTGGTCCGGGTGGTCGTCACCCGATGAGGTCGGCCGGCACCGGCGGTGACCGCCGGTGACCCGGGTCCAGCGAACCGACGCTGGGACGAGCAGCAGACTCGTCCCGGCGTCGGGGCTGTCCGCCGCTGCTGGCAAAGTGACCGGCATGGTCGTGGAAAGACGGACGTCCGGGGGCACGCCGAAGCCGGCTGGGGCCGCACCGGAGCGGGTCCGGGTGCTGCGGCCACCGGACGGCTACCAGCTGGCCGGCTCGGTACGGACCCTGGCGATGGGCCGACACGACCCGTGCGCCCGGTGGCTGGCGGACACCTTCTGGTGGACCGCCCGTACCCCGGCCGGGCCGGCGACCCTGGCGCTGCGCCGACACGGCGGCGACCTCGTCGCCGCCGGCTACGGACCCGGCGCCAGCCAGATCTGCGACATCGCCGATGCGGTCGCCGGGCTCCGCGACGACGTGTCCGATTTCCTCCCGCTGGCCCGCCGGCATCCCGTCGTCGCGGCGGTGGTCCGCCGCTACGCCGGCGTCCGGCTCCCGGCCACCGGGCAGGTGTTCGCCCGGCTGCTGCGGGCCGTGCTGGAACAGAAGGTCACCGGCGCGGAGGCGTACCGCGGGTACGCCGCGACGGTCCGCCGGTTCGGCGTACCCGCTCCCGGCCCGGTCGCCGGCCTCTGGGTCGCGCCGGAGCCGGCGGCCCTCGCCGCCGCACCGTACTGGTCGCTGCATCCGCTGGGCATCGAGCAACGACGGGCGCAGGCCCTGTGCGGCGCGGCGGCGGTCGCCGACCGGCTGTCGGACAGCGCCGACCCGCAGACGGCCACCCGGCGGTTGACCGCGCTGCCCGGGATCGGCCCGTGGACCGCCGCCGAGGTGGTCCGGGTGGCGTTCGGCGCGGCCGACGCGGTGAGCGTCGGCGACTACCACCTGCCGAACACGGTGGCCTGGGCGCTGGCCGGCGAGGCCCGCGGGACCGACGCCCGGATGCTCGAACTACTGGAGCCGTTCCGGGGGCACCGCGGCCGGGTCTGCCTGCTGCTAGAGCTGGCCGGGGTACGGGCACCACGGTTCGGGCCCCGGGCCCCGGTCCGCTCTTTCACCACCTACTGACCCGCTCTCACCGGGCCGGCTCTACACCGGGCCGGCTCTACACCGGGCTGGCTCTACACCGGGCTGGCTCTAAACCGGGCTGCCGGCGGTCAGCGGGTGAGCCGGCGCAGCGCGGTGCCCAGCCGGTGGGCGTAGGCCCGCTGCGCCAGCGCACCCAGTGGGCCGGCCAGCCGCATGATCGGCGCCACCGGCCGGCTGAACGCCACCACCGACAGCCACACCCGGTCGCCGTCGCGGTACACCAGGAACGCCTCCTCTCCACTGGCCGGATGGCCGGGCAGGGTGCCGTACGCGAATCCGGCAAGGTCCGGCTCGTCGACCGCCCACACCACCGCGCACGGCGCGGCGATCCGCAGCGGCCCCACGCCGAGGCCGACCGTCACCAGCACACCGGCCTCGGCCCGGGGAGCCGACGCCGTAACCCGGGCACCGGCGGCCCGGTGCATCCGCCAGGTGAGCACCGCCTCGGCCGCCGCCGGGAAGCTGCCCGGCCGTAGCCGGCTACGGGACCGCAGGTGGCGGTAGCCCGCCGGCAGCGGCGGTACGGCCTGCCGGACCGATCCGGCCTGGTGGCGCAACACGGCGGTGGCACCGGTCTGCGGGTAGGTGAAGCTGGGCATGCGATCCGCCTTCCCCGTACGGTCGCCGGGACGGCGCCGACGAGCGGAGCAGGACACCGGCCAGGACAGCCGGTCCGGTCACCTGGATTGTCCTCCGATCAACCGTTTGTCGCTGCGGTAATCAGCGGTATGGTCTGCCACCATGACAGCGTTCACACCGGTCCTGCCCGAGCTGACCGCCGGCTACCTGCGGACCGGTCTGCACCAGGTCAAGGGCTGGCTGAACGTCTCGACCGCCGTGTACCTCAGTGGCGTGGAGGCCGCCCAGCGCGGGGCCGGGGTGAGCGGCGACGTGGCCGAGATCGGCATTCACCACGGCAAGTCGTTCCTGTGCCTCGCCCTGGATCTGCCAGCGGATCAGCGGGCGGTCGCCATCGACGTCTTCGACGACCAGGCTGCCAACCTCGACCAGTCCGGACGCGGTGACCGGGACATCTTCGAGCAGAACCTCGCGACCTACGGCGCCGGCGACAACGTCGACATCGTGCAGTCGTCGAGTCTCGACCTGGAGCAGGCCGGCTTCGTCGCCGCCGGGCGCCGCTTCCGGATCTTCTCCATCGACGGTGGCCACACCGACCAGATCACGGTGAACGACCTGCGAATCGCCGAGCGGACCGTGGTCGACCACGGGCTGGTGGTACTCGACGACGTACTCAACCGGCACTGGCTCGGCGTGATCACCGGCCTGTTCAGCTACCTCGGCGACGGCGGCAGCCTGGTGCCCGCCGTGTTGGTGCCCAACAAGCTGATCCTGGCCACCTCGACCGACCAGGCGAAACACTGCCGGGCGATGTTCGCCGAGCAGTTCCCGGACGGGCTGGAGAAGGCCGACGTACCGCTGGCCGGCCATCAGATCGACGTCTACGGCGACCGCCCCTGGCTGGTACGCGGCGAGGACGGCCGCAGCGAACCGGTCACCGGTCACGAGTTGATGGCGACGATCACTGCAGCCCGGCTCGCCGAGCTCGAACAGCAACTGCGCTCCACCCGGGCGGAACTCGACACGACCCACCGCCAGCTCGACAGGACGCGCCGCCAACTCGACGCGACCCGCCAGCAGCTGCGGACGGCGGCCCAGCCGTTGTACCGGCGCGCGGCACGCCGGCTCCCGTGGCTGGCCCGCCCGGTCCGGCCGGTGTTGCGCCGGGTCCGTGCCGTGGTCCGGCGGTCCCGCTAGTCGTCCTCCGCCGGCCGGCGGTCCGGCGGATCGTCGGACCGGGATGGTTCACTGGGTGGGTGACTTTCCCGATCGCCCTACCGATCGAGCCGATGCTGGCGAAACCGGTCGCGACGCTGCCGGTCGCCGCCGGGATGAGCTACGAGCCCAAGTGGGACGGCTACCGCTGTGTCATCTTCCGTGACGGTGATCAGGTCGAGCTGGCCAGTCGCGGCGGAAAGACGCTGACCAGGTATTTTCCCGAGGTCATCGAGCAGGCCCGACAGCAGTTGCCGCCCCGGATCGTGGTGGACGGCGAGTTGGTGGTGATCCGGCCGGAGACCGGGCGGTCCCGGCTCGACTTCGACCTGCTCGGCCAGCGGATCCATCCGGCGGCCTCCCGGGTGCGGCTGCTCGCCGAGCAGACCCCGGCCTCCTTCGTCGCCTTCGACCTGCTGGCGCTGGGCGACGAGGTGCTGCTCGACGAGCCGTTCACCACCCGCCGGGCCCGGCTGTCCGACGCGCTGGCGGCGGTCACCGCACCGGTGCATCTGACCCCGGTGACCACCGACCCGGACACCGCCCGCCGCTGGTTCGAGATCTTCGAAGGCGCCGGCCTCGACGGCGTCATCGCCAAGCCGGCCGAGCTGCGCTACGAGCCTGGGAAAAGGACGATGTTCAAGGTCAAGCACGGGCGGACCGCCGACGTGGTCGTCGCCGGCTTCCGCTGGCACAAGTCCGGCCCGGTGGTCGGGTCACTGCTGCTCGGTCTCTTCGACGATGCCGGGGTGCTGCACCACGTCGGCGTGTCTGCGTCGTTCACCGCCGCCCGGCGCGCGGAGCTCGTCGACGAGCTGGCGCCGTTGCGCACCACTGCCGCGGACCACCCGTGGGGGTCGGGTGACGACGGCTCCGGCCAACGGATTCCGGGTGCGCCGAGCCGGTGGAGCGGCGGCAAGAACCTCGAGTGGCAGCCGCTGCGGCCCGAACTGGTCGCCGAGGTCGCCTACGACGCGATGGAGGGCGACCGGTTCCGGCACACCGCACGGTTCCAACGCTGGCGTACCGACCGGGAGCCGGCCTCCTGCCGGTACGACCAGCTGGACCGGCCGGTCCGGTTCGACGTGGACCGGGTGCTGGCCGGCGACCCGACCAGCCAGCAGTGAGCCGACGCCGCTGGCTGCCCACGAGCCGGCGCCGCTGGCTGCCTGCCGTCGCGGCCGTCGTGGTTGGTTCGCTGGTCGGCCTGACCGGGTGCACGGCGGCGCCGCCCGACCCCGGGGCGACCGGCGGGCCCGACCCACCGCCGCACTGGCAGCCCTGCCCGGAGTCGACCACGCAGCGGTACGGCCCACCACCTGACGGGCTGCGCTATGACTGCGCCACGATCGACGTACCGGTCGACTGGGCCGCCGGTCCCACCGCCGGCACCCTCCCCGTCGCGCTGATCCGGGCCCGGTCGGCCCGGCAGCAGGACCGCATCGGCACCCTGGTGGTCAACCCGGGCGGGCCCGGTGTCTCCGGGGTGGACGCCGCCGCCCGGTTGGCGCTGGGCGAACGGCTCGGCGGCCTGCCGGAGACGGTGCTGCGCCGGTTCGACCTGGTCGGCTTTGACCCGCGCGGGGCCGGCCGCTCCGACCCCGTCGACTGCGTCGACGACAGCGACTGGGACGCCACCTTCGGGGCGGACCCGGACCCCCGTGACCCGGCCGCCTTCGCCGAGGCCGCCGCGCTCGGTCAACGGATCGCGGCCGGCTGCGCGGCGCGCTACGGCGAGCGGCTCACCGCGTACTCCACCCATCAGACCGCCCGGGACCTGGACGCCGTGCGGGCGGCGGTCGGCGACGAGCAGCTGACCTTCCTCGGCTACTCGTACGGGAGCCTGCTGGGAGCCACCTACGCGCACCTGTTCCCGCACCGGGTCCGCGCGCTGGTGCTCGACGGCGCGGTCGACCCGGGGCAGGACCCGGTCGCCGGGTCGCTGAGTCAGGCCGCCGGCTTCGAACGGGCGTTCGCCGCCTTCGGGCAATGGTGCTCCGGCGCACCGGCGGACTGCCCGATCAGCGCCGACCCGGCCGGCACGCTGGCCGAGGCGATGGACCGGGCCCGGCAGGCCCCGGTCACCGGGGCGGACGGCCGGGCGGCCACCGCCGGCTGGATCTTCTACGCCGTGGTCGCCTCGCTGTACGACCGCAGCGGCTGGCCACGGCTGGGCCGGGCGCTGGCCGAGCTGGGCGACGGCGACCCGGGCCCGGTTTTCGACCTCGCCGACGGCTACACCGGTCGCGGCGACGACGGCCGGTACGGCAACCTGTTCGCCGCCAACCTGGCGGTCAACTGTGCCGACGCCGAGGTGCCGCTGGGCACCGACGAGATCCGGCAGTTGCAGCAGCAGTGGCGCCGGCAGCATCCGACGTTCGGTCCGGCGCTCGCCGTCGGCCTGCTGGCCTGCGCCAACTGGCCGGTCGCGGCCGACCCGTACCCGGTCGGGCCGGCGGTCGGTGCCGCGCCGATCCTCGTCGTCGGCACCACCGGTGATCCGGCCACCCCGTACGAGCAGGCACCACGGCTGGCCGAGTCGCTCGGCACCGGCGTGCTGGTGACCCACGAGGGCGACGGGCACACGGCGTACCCGCACGTGGCCTGCGTGGCCGACGTGGTGGACGCGTACCTGATCGATCTGACGGTGCCCGACGACGGCCTGACCTGCCCGTCCTGACCCGGGCCCGGGCGCACGGCACCGGGCCGGGCGGACGTCTCGGGTCCCGGGCGGGTCAGTCGCCGGTGACCGGGCGGGCCCGGGACGGCTGCACCCGCATCGGTTCGCCGGGCATCTTCGGATGGTCCGGCGGGTACGGCATGTCACCGGCGCCGTCGCGGTCGTCCCGGTCGGCCCACTCCAGCAACGGGGTGATGTCCCACGGCGTGTCGTCGATCCCGGCGTGCGGGTCGCCGACGGCGGCCAGCCGGGGCGGTACGGTGCGCAGGTCGAAGTCGTCCGGCTCGACCCGGGTCAACTCGTCCCAGGTGACCGGGGTGGAGACGGTGGCGCGGGCGTTCGCCCGCAGCGAGTAGGCACAGGCGATGGTCCGGTCCCGGGCCATCTGGTTGTAGTCGATGAAGACCTTCCGCCCCCGCTCCTCCTTCCACCAGGACGTGGTGACCAGGTCGGGCCGGCGCCGCTGCACCTCGCGGGCGAACGCGATCACCGCCCGACGGACCTCGGTGAACAGCCAGCGCGGCTGGATCCGCAGATAGATGTGCACCCCGCGGCCGCCGGAAGTCTTCGGGTAACCGATGGCGCCGAGCTCGTCGAGGATCGCCCGGACCTCGCCCGCCGCCGCCACCGCGTCGGCGAAGTCGGTGCCCGGCTGCGGGTCCAGATCGATCCGCAGCTCATCCGGCCGGTCCACGTCACCGGAGCGGACCGGCCAGGGATGGAACACCACGGTGCCCATCTGCGCGGCCCAGGCGACGTGGGCCAGATCCGCCGGGCAGAGTTCGTCGGCGGTACGGCCGCTGGGAAACTTGATCTCGGCGGTACGCAGCCACGGCGGCACGCCCCGGGCCGGCACGCGCTTCTGGAAGAACATCTCGCCGTCGACGCCGTCCGGGAACCGCTGCAGCGTGGTGGGGCGGTCGCGCAGCGCGCGCAGGATGCCGTCGCCGACGGCCAGGTAGTAGTCGAACACGTCCCGCTTGGTGTACCCCGGCCCGGGAAAGCACACCCGGTCCGGGCTGCTCAGCCGCACCTGGTGGCCGGCCACTTCGACGGTGGTCGCGGCCCGGGAACTCCGGCTCTGCCCTGTCACCCCTCGACCTTAGGCCAGCCGGCCGGTGATCGGCGGCCGGCGGTGCCATACCGCCGTACCGTAGTGACCATGACAGACGAGATGACGTCCCTGCCCCGTACCGACGAGCAGTGGCGGGCGCGGCTCAACCCCGAGGAGTTCCGGGTGCTGCGTCAGTCCGGCACCGAGGCGCCCTGGTCCGGCGAGTACGTCGAGACCACGACGGTCGGCACGTACCACTGCCGGGCCTGCGACACCCCGCTGTTCACCAGTGACACCAAGTTCGACTCGCACTGTGGCTGGCCGAGCTTCGACGAGGCGCTGCCCGGGTCGGTGCGCTACATCGAGGACCGCTCGCACGGCATGGTCCGCACCGAGGTGCGCTGCGCCACCTGCGACTCGCACCTCGGGCACCGGTTCGACGGCGAGCGGTACACCCCCCGCAACGCCCGCTACTGCATGAACTCGGTAGCGCTGCGGCTGGAGCCGGCGACCGATGCCACCCGGAGCTGACGGCCCACCCCGCTTTTCGCGCATCTCCCAGCATTTCGGTCCGAGCATTTCGGCGATTCGCCCGTTCCGGGCCTCCCCGATGCCGCACCCTGCGAATGAGGCTGACGTTGGGAGAAGCACGATGGCGACCTGTGAGGTCTGCGGCAACGACTACTGGCTGGCGTTCGACATTCGGACGGTCAGCGGGGACACCTACACCTTCGACTCGTTCGAGTGCGCGATCCAACTGCTCGCGCCGATCTGCGAGCACTGCCAGTGCAAGATCGTCGGGCACGGGGTCGAGGTGTCCGGACGGTTCTTCTGCTGCGCCCACTGTGCCCGGGCAGTCGACCAGGAGCAGGGTGCCGAGGTCCGCGACGCGGTCGGCAGCCGGCCGGGCTGAGCCGCGTATCATCCGTCGGCGTGCCCCCCGAAACTGGCCTGACGCAGCACGTCGCGCACACCGCCGAACTGCCGCCGTTGGTGCTGTACCAGCTGCTCAAGCTACGGGTCGACGTGTTCGTGGTGGAGCAGCGGTGCGCGTACCCGGAGCTGGACGGCCGCGACGTCGAGCCGGACGCCCGCCAACTGTGGCTGTCCCGGGGTGACACGGTGGTGGCCTGCCTACGGCTGCTCGACGAACCGGGCGGCGGCGCGGAGCCCACGGCCAGGATCGGCCGGGTGGCCGTCGCCGCGACCGAACGCGGCCGGGGTCACGCCGGCCGGCTCGTCGAGGCGGCGCTGCGGCTCGCCGCGCCACGGCCCTGCGTGCTCGACGCCCAGGCCCACCTGACCGGGCTGTACGCGCGGTACGGGTTCGTCGTCGTCGGACCGGAGTACCTCGAGGACGGAATCTGGCACGCGCCGATGCGCCGTCCGGCAGATCCGGACGGCGCACTCGGCGGGACCTGACCCACCGGGGCGGTCCGCGCGAGAGACCGGCGACCGGATGGACGTGTCCATCGCGGCCGCCGGCCCGGCCCGCCGTACCCGTCACCGGGTCGGCGGCGCTTCGCGGGTCAGCGCTGTCGCTCACCCGAGTTCCGCCAGGCGCTGCCGGCCTTGGCCAGTCCTCGGCTGACCACGTAACCGATGGTCAGCAGCGCGACGTACAACCATGCGGTGCTGGCCGGGAAGGGATCCCCGCCACCAGCGGTACCCTGTACGCCGTCGATGTCCGGGTTGATCACCTGGGAGGCCAGCAGTACGCCGGCGACCGCGATCAGGTAGACGTAGAACTCGGTGCTGCGGAACGCCGACTTCGTCTCGGTGCCCGGGGTGATCGCCGGGCGCATCCCGGCGTTCATGTCCATCTGGTGTGCCTGGCCGTCGGCCATCGGCTGCCCGGCCATCGGCCGGTTCACGGCGGTGGTGTTACGGGTCGGAGCTTGCGTACTCATCACACCCTCCTCCGGATCAGATGAGTGGTCCTTCTCCGGTCCGGTCGACCCGGTCGGGTTGACCGGGCAACCTCGGGGGGCAGTGGATAGGTACCCGGGCCGGCACCCCGGAAACGTCAGGGCAGATTTGCGACCAGGTCGGCGACGGTACGGTTCCGTCCGGTGAAGAACGGCACCTCCGCGCGGACGTGCCGCCGCGCCGACGAGGCCCGCAGGTCGCGCATCAGATCGACGATCCGGTGCAGTTCGTCGGCTTCGAAGGCGAGCATCCACTCGTAGTCGCCGAGTGCGAAGGATGCGACGGTGTTCGCCCGGACGTCCGGATACGGCCGGGCCATCTGCCCGTGCTCGGCCAACATCGCCCGCCGCTCCGCCTCCGGCAGCAGGTACCACTCGTACGAGCGGACGAACGGGTACACACAGATGTACGCCCGGGCCGGCTCGCCAGCCAGGAACGCCGGCACATGGCTCTTGTTGAACTCAGCCGGGCGGTGCAGCGCCAGCTGAGACCAGACCGGGGCGAGGTGACGGCCCAACGCCGTACGGCGCAACCGCCCGTACGCGTCCTGCAGCTCGTCGCTGTCCGCCGCGTGCCACCAGATCATGATGTCGGCGTCGGCCCGCAGCCCGGCGACGTCGTAGGTGCCCCGGACCGTGACGTCCTTGGTGGCCAGCTCGCCGATCAGCGACTCGACCTCACCGATCATGTCGTCGCGCAGCGCCGGCAGCCGCTCGGCGACCCGGAACACCGACCACATGGTGTACCGGATCGTCGAGTTCAGCTCACGCAACCGTGCCGCGTTGGTCTGCTCGTCGCCGCTCATCGGCGTACCCCTTCCAGGTTTGTCAGGATCTCATCGGCGGCGTTCTCGCCGGACCGCACGCACACCGGGATGCCGATACCGTCGTAGGCCGCGCCGGCCAACGCCAGCCGCCGCCGAGCGGCCCGCAGCGACCGACGGGCCGCCGCCACCCGGCTCAGGTGCCCTGGCGGGTACTGCGGCAGCGCGCCACCCCACCGCTGCACGTGCGACTGCACGGCGGCCGGTTGCCGGACACCGGTGAGCCGGGTCAGCTCCGCACGCACGGCGTCGACCAGATCGTCGTCGGAGCGTTGCAGTAGCCGCTCGTCGCCGTGGCGGCCGACCGAGGCACGGACCACGGCCAGCCCGTCCGACCGTCGCAGCTGGCTCCACTTGGTGCTGAACAAGGTGACAGCCTTGGTCATGGTCCGCTCGGTCGCCGGCACCAGAAAGCCGGAGATCTCCGGTAGCTGCGGCCGCGGCACCGCCAGGGTGACCAGGGCGATGCTGGCGTACTCGAGCGCGCCGATGCGGACCGCCGCGGCGGCGTCGACCGCGGCGAGCAGCCGGGCCGCCGGTCGGGCCGGCACCGCCAGCACCACCGCGTCGACGTCCACCCGCTCGGCGCCGCGGGTCGGACCGACGGTCAACCGCCAGCCGGCCGCCGAGGCGGCCAACTCCCGCACCACCGCCGAGGTCCGCAACCGGACCTCGGCTGCGCCGTCGGCGGCCGACAACGCGGCCCGGACCGCCGCCACCAGCCGGCTCAGCCCGCCGTCGACGGTGGCGAACACCGGCGCGCCGGCGGCCGGTGGCCGGGCGGCCAGCGCCGCGCGGACCGCCGCGACCAGGGTGTGTTCCGTGCGGGCCGCCGTCGCCAGCCCTGGGATGGTGGTGGCCAACGACAAGGTGTCGGCCCGACCCGCGTACACCCCGCCGAGCATCGGGTCGACCAGTTGCTCGACGACCTCGTCACCCAGCCGCCGACGGACCAGCTCACCGACGGCGACGTCCTCGTCCGGCTGCAGCAACGGCCGGCCCTGGTCGACGTCGCGCTCCGGTTCGGCGCGGGCCACCCGGGCCACCGTCGCGAGGTCGCCGGGCACGCCGATCAGCGTCCCGGCGGGTAGCGGGACGAGCTGTCCGTCCCGGGCCAGCGCCGCCTGGCCGACCGCCGGGTGCCGCAGGTGGTCGCCGAGGCCGACTCGGCGGGCCAGCGCGACCGCGGCGGAGTCGCCGCCGGCCGGATCCCGCATCAGGAACGCCTCGGCGCCGCGCTCCACCGGCAGCCCGGCGAATTCCCTGGTACGCAGCTTGCCGCCCAGCTCGTCGGACTGCTCGTAGACCGTGATCCGGGTCCCTGCGGGTGCCCGGTCGCGCAGCCGCAACGCCGCGGCCAGCCCGGCGATCCCGCCACCCACCACGGCGATCCGCCACGGTTGCTGCATACCGTCACCTTGCCACCCGGGCGGTCGGGCCGGCCGGCCGGGCCTACCCGGGTGTGACGCGGGTCAGCGCTGCGACGTCTCGTGCACCAGCTCGACGACCCTGGTCAGCACGTCGGGATCGGTCTCCGGCAGCACCCCGTGACCGAGGTTGAACACGTGTCCGGGGGCGGCGAGCCCGTCGGCCAGTACCCGCCGGACCTCCGTGCGCACCACCGGCCACGGCGCGAGCAGCAGACACGGGTCGAGGTTGCCCTGCACGGCACGGTCCGGACCGATCCGCGCGGTCGCGATGTCCAGCGGGGTACGCCAGTCCACCCCGACCACGTCCGCGCCGGCCTCGCCCATCGCTTTGAGCAGTTCGGCGGTCCCCACTCCGAAATGGATCCGGGGCACTCCGGCGTCGGCCAGGCCGTGCAGCACCGCCGTGGAGTGCGGCAGGACGTGCCGACGGTAGTCGGCCTCGGAGAGCGTCCCGGCCCAGGAGTCGAACAGCTGGACTGCGGCGACGCCCGCCGTGACCTGCACCCGGAGAAACTCCAGGGTGATCTCGGCGAGCCGGGCGCAGAGCGCGTGCCAGGTCTGCGGATCGCCGTACATCAGGGCCTTGGTCCGCCCGTGGGTACGTGACGGTCCGCCTTCGACCAGGTAGCTGGCCAGGGTGAACGGCGCACCCGCGAACCCGATCAGCGGAGTCTCACCGAGCGCGGCGACGAGCAGCCGAACCGCCTCGTCGACGAAGCCGACGTCGTCCGGGGTGATCCGACGAAGCCGACCGACGTCGGCAGCGCTGCGGACCGGTTCGGCGATGACCGGCCCGGTGCCGGCGACGATGTCCAACTCGACGCCGGCCGCCGCCACCGGGACGACGATGTCGCTGAACAGGATCGCGGCGTCCACGCCGTGCCGCCGTACCGGCTGCATGGTGATCTCGGCGACCAGGTCCGGCCGCCGGCAGGACTCCAGCATGCCGATGCCGCTGCGCAGCTGGCGGTACTCGGGCAGCGAACGACCGGCCTGGCGCATGAACCACACCGGCGTGTGCGGCACCGGTTCCCGGCGGCAGGCCCGGACGAAGGCGGAGGTGGCCAGCGGTCCCACCGGGGCCGGGGCCCGCGCGGGTGTGTCGGGTGTCGCGTCGTGGGCGGCGTTGCCCGGCGTCGTCGTGGTCATCGGCGCCTATGGTGTCACGGCTGCACGGCTGGTCGGCAGCCGCCGCCCCGGTCCGGTCCGGCCGCCCCGGTCGGTTACGGGCCGCCCCGATCCGGTCCTCGGCCGGCGAAGCGCTGTCGTCGCGGTCACCGCCACTGGGCCCCGGCGCGCCGATCCCCATCTGGTGGGAGCGCGGCCTAGGCTTTTGGCCATGGCCCCCCTTACCGCGTTGCCCGAGGCGTTCCACCGCGCCGTCGCCGGACTGCGCGCGGTGACCCCCCGGGAGGAGATCCAGATCGAGGAGGTCGGCGCCCCCCAGCGGCTGGCCCCCTACGCGTTCGCGTTGAGCGCCACGGTGCTGCGTGGCTCGGACGAGGTAGCCACCGGACGGTTGGTCCTGCTGCACGACCCGGACGGACACGACGCCTGGCAGGGCACCCTGCGCCTGGTGACCTACGTCACCGCCGACCTGGAGGTTGACCTGGTCGCGGACCCGCTGCTGCCGACCGTCGGCTGGACCTGGTTGACCGATGCGTTGGAGGTCCACGGGGCCGCCTACGGCGCACTGGGCGGCACGGTGACCCAGACCTGCTCCACCCGGTTCGGCGAGCTGGCCGGCCCGCCCGCAGGTGGCGACATCGAGATCCGCGCCTCGTGGACGCCGTCGGCCACTGGGCTCGACGCCCATCTGAGGGCCTGGTGTGACCTACTGGCGTCGACCGCCGGTCTGCCGCCGCCGGGGGTGACGGTGCTGCCGGGCCGGCGGCGGTCGGCAGGCACGGCCTGACCCGGTCAGCAGATCTCGAACACGTCGCAGGCGGTACGGATCGGCACAGCCAGCCCGATCCCCTCGGCGTCGCGGGCCTTCGCGGTGGCGATGCCCACCACCTGCTTGCCGCTGTTGATCACCGGCCCGCCCGAGTTGCCGGGGTTGATCGGAGCGTCGAACTGGATGACCGGGCCGGTGCTGTCGTCGGCGTCCCGCAACGCGCTGACCACCCCGGTGGTCACCGAGTCGACGAGCCCGAGCGGGGCCCCGACGACGACGATCTGCTGACCGGACTTGACCTCGTCGGGAGCTGGCGGCAGGCCGGGGAAGGAACGGTCGGTCCGCAGCTGCGCCACGTCGCTGTCCTCGTCCACCGCGACGACCGCGGCCTCGATTCGTTCACCGTCGCGCTCCAGGAAGACGCGCCGGTTGCCGGCCAGATAGCTGGGCTCGACGACGTGGTAGTTGGTCAGCAGATTGGTGCCGCCGTCGGCTGACTCGCCCACCGCGAAGGCCGTGCCGGTGAACCGCCCGGCGCTGACCCGGAAGACGCTGGGCAGCACCGCCGTGGCGATCGCCTCGGGGTCGAAGGCCGCGCCGACCTGCCGTTCCAGCTCGGCGGCGCGCGCCTCGACCAGCTCGAAGCGGTCGGCGTCGGCTCCCTGCGCCCGGGCCAGCCGCTGGTCGACCTCGGCGAGTCGGGTGGTCAACTGGCGGATCTGGTGCGTCTGGAAACCCGCCAGGCCGGCCAGGAGCAGGACCAGCAGCAGCGCGGTCATCCCTGGCCATCCCCGCCGGACCGGGGTGACCCGGCGGAGCTGGTCGGCCGGCGGCGCCCACGAGCCCGGGCGGTCCGAGGTCGCGCCGGCCGGCGACCAGGACGTCGACGCCTCGGGAGCAGAGGGCGGCTCACCGGCGGCATGAGCCTTCTCGGCGGCGTGGGCGTCCTCGACGGTGTGGGCCGCCGGCAGCGGATGCGCCTCCGGCGCGGCATGTCGCGGGCCCGCGATGTCGGGGACAGCGACGGAGCGTGGATCGTCGTACCCATTGGTGGAGCGCGGATCGTCGTACCCACTGGTCATATCGTGGCAGCCTCTCCTTCAACGCGGCAGCCGGCCCACCTGCCGCTGAGCGGCGATACGACCGTACCGGGCAGTACGGTGTTTGTCGTCACCTCTCGCCCGGTGATCACACGATTGCCACCCGTTGGACACATCACCGGGGTGTCGCCGGTCAACTCGCCCCGGCTCGGAGCCGACGCGCCGGTGACACCTCGTGCGGCCGGCGGCAGGCCGGGCACTAGGGTTGTCAGGTGACCGACGAATCCCCCCTGCGCCGTCGGACCGCGCAACGCCCAGCAGGGAGCGAGCCGCACCACCCGCTGGCGCAGCCGCCGGCGTCCGATGTCGTGGGGTCCGACTCCTCGCCCGGCGGGCCCGTTGCGCTGACCGCTCCCCGCGACGGCACCCCTGCACCGGTGGCCGACGACGACGCTCTCGCCGAGGCCGTTGCCCGGTTCGCTGCCGGCTCCGGTCCGGTCGCCATCGACGCCGAGCGCGCCTCCGGATACCGCTACACCCAACGCGCCTATCTGGTGCAGCTACGCCGGGCGGGTGCCGGTACGGCGCTGATCGACCCGCTGCCGTTGCCTGAGCTGGGCACGCTCGACGCCGCGATCGCCGATGCCGAATGGGTGCTGCACGCCGCCAGCCAGGATCTGCCCTGCCTGGCCGATGTCGGGCTGCGCCCACGCCGGTTGTTCGACACCGAGTTGGCCGCCCGGCTGGCCGGCTACGAGCGGGTGGGGCTGGCCGCGCTGACCGAGGCGCTGCTCGGCTTCTCGCTGGAGAAGCATCACTCCGCCGCCGACTGGTCGACCCGCCCGCTACCGGAGTCGTGGCTGACCTACGCGGCGCTCGACGTCGAACTGCTGGTCGAGCTGCGGGACGTGCTCGCCCTGGAGTTGGAACGCCAGGGCAAGCAGCAGTGGGCGGCCGAGGAGTTCGCCGCCCTGGTCGCCTGGGGCAGCCAGCCGACCCGGGTGCGGCCGGAGCCGTGGCGGCGGACCTCCGGCATCCACCGGGTACGCGGAGCGCGGGCCCAGGCCCGGGTACGCGCGTTGTGGCAGGCCCGGGACGACGTCGCCGCCCGCCGCGATTCGGCACCGGGCCGGGTGCTGCCGGATTCGGCGATCATCGCGGCGGCCGAACTCGACCCCCGGGACGAGCGGGCCCTGCTGGCGTTGCCTGGTTTCAACGGCCGCTCGGTCCGGCGGTTGGCGCGGATCTGGCTGGACGCGCTGGACGTCGCCCGCGCCCTGCCCGACGATGCCCTGCCGACCACGCCCCCGGTCGACGGCCCTCCCCCGCCGCACCGCTGGGCGGAACGGGATCCGGCGGCCGCGGCACGGCTGGCCCGTTGCCGGGAGGTGGTGATCCGGACGGCCGCAGCGAATCTGCTACCGCCGGAGAACCTGATCGCGCCGGACTCGGTCCGCCGGCTCGCCTGGACTCCGCCGGAGGAGATCAGCGAGGAGTCGGTGGCGGCGACGTTGCAGGGGTTCGGTGCCCGCACCTGGCAGGTGTCGCTGATCGTGGCGGAGCTGAGCGCCGCGCTGCGGGACCCGCCGCGGTAGGCCGCCGCGGCGGGTCGACAGGAACGTCACGATGAAGGTCACCGTCGACGCGGCCGGAGGCCGTGCTCAGTCGTCGAGCACCTGGTCCCGCCGCGCCGACCAGGCCAGCGAGTGCCGGATGCCGTCGGCGATGGACAGCTCGGGCTTCCAGTCGAGCAGCCGACGCGCCCGTACGCTGCGGGTGTACGAGCCGGCGGCGTCGCCGGGGCGGGGCCCGGTCTCCCGGACCCGCAGCGGCTGGTCGACCACTGAGCGGAAGGCCTCGACGAACTCACGCACCGTGGTGCCGTCGCCGGTGCCGAGGTTGAGCACCTCGTAGCGGCGGTCGGCGCCGACCGGCAGAATCTCGTCGAAATGGCGCAGCGCCTGCACGTGCGCCCGGGCCAGGTCCCAGACGTGGATGTAGTCGCGGATTCCCGAGCCGTCCCGGGTGGGCCAGTCGACCCCGGTGATGGTGAACTCGGCCCCGGTCTGCACGGCGGTGATCAGCTTGCCGAGGACGTGGGTGGGCTGGCGGATCTGCAGGCCGGTGCGCAGCTGCGGGTCAGCGCCGATCGGGTTGAAGTAGCGCAGCGACAGCGCCCGCAGCGGCATGGCGGCGGCGCAGTCGGCGAGCAGCATCTCCATCACCGCCTTGGTCCGCGCGTACGGGCTGGTCGGCTCGAGCGGCGAGGACTCGTCGACGGAGAAGTCCTCACCCGGCCGGTAGATCGACGCCGAGGAGCTGAACAGGTACCGCTCGGCTCCGTTGCGGGCCACGTGATCGATGAAGTCGATCGACTTCGCGACGTTCTCCCGGTAGTAGCGCAGCGGTTCGGCGACCGATTCGGGCACCACGATCAGCGCCGCGGCGTGCACCACCGCGCTGATGTCCGGGTGTTCGGCAAAGATCCGGTCGATCAGGGCACCGTCGGCGATGTCGCCCTGGTAGAAGATCCGGTCGCGGGTGAACTCGATCCGCCCGGTGCTCAGGTTGTCCAGCACCACGGGTTCGATGCCGTCGTCGAGGCAGGCAGAGGCGATCGTACTGCCGATGAAGCCCGCGCCTCCGGCGATCAGAACCTTCACCGTGTCTCCTCTGTTGGGTTGTCGTCCGTCTGGGGTTGGTCGTCCGTCGCCCGTCCGGCGGGTCGCGAATGTCCGGTGCGGGCGGTGGCGCACGATTGACAGTCACGGTACCGGAGCCGGATCGGACCGATCCGCCGGAGGCGACCCCCGACCGGTGCCCCTGGTGTGGCCCGGGCCACACCAGGGGCACCGGTCGACCATTGTTACCGACAAGTAGCATGGAGGTCTGCCCCGCGTACCCAGGCCGGCAAGGAGGCCCCATCGTGCCGCGTGAAGTCCGGGACGTCGTCTTCGTCGACGGCGTCCGTACCCCGTTCGGCAAGGCCGGCGGGATGTACGCCCACACCCGCGCCGACGACCTCGTCATCCGCTGCATCCGCGAACTGCTGCGGCGCAACCCGCAACTACCCCCCGACCGGGTCGAGGAGGTAGCCATCGCGGCGACCACCCAGACCGGGGACCAGGGGCTCACCATCGGTCGCACCGCCGCGCTGCTGGCCGGGCTACCCAAGACGGTGCCCGGCTTCGCCATCGACCGGATGTGCGCCGGCGCGATGACCGCGGTCACCTCGGTAGCCGGCGGCATCGCGATGGGCGCCTACGACGTGGCGATCGCCGGCGGCGTCGAGCACATGGGCCGGCACCCGATGGGCGAAGGCGTCGACCCCAATCCGCGCATCCTGGCCGAGAAGCTGGTCGACCCGTCCGCGCTGATCATGGGCGCGACCGCAGAGAACCTGCACGACCGGCTGCCCGGCATCACCAAGGCACGCGCCGACGCCTTCGCCCTCGCCTCTCAGGTCAAGACCGCCAAGGCGTACGCCAACGGCAAGCTGCAGCCCGACCTGGTCCCGGTGGCGGTCCGCGACCCGGAGGCCGGCTGGGGGCTGGCAGTCGTCGACGAGGCGCCCCGGGAGACCTCCCTGGAGAAGCTGGCCACCCTCAAGACCCCGTTCCGGCCGCACGGGCGGGTCACCGCCGGCAACGCCGCCGGGCTCAACGACGGCGCGACCGCCAGCGTGGTCGCCGCCGAGGACGTGGCCCGTGAGCTGGGTCTGCCGGTGGCGATGCGGCTGGTCTCGTACGGCTTTGTCGGCGTGGAGCCGGAGGTGATGGGCGTCGGCCCGATCCCGGCGACCGAGAAGGCACTGCGGCTGGCCGGGCTGGGCATCGACGACATCGGCCTGTTCGAGCTGAACGAGGCGTTCGCCGTCCAGGTGCTGGCCTTCCTCGACCACTTCGGCATCGACGCCGACGACCCGCGGGTCAACCCGTGGGGTGGCGCCATCGCCATCGGGCACCCGCTGGCCTCCTCCGGCGTACGGCTGATGACCCAGCTGGCCCGGCAGTTCGCCGAACATCCCGAGGTGCGCTACGGGCTGACCGCCATGTGCATCGGCATCGGCATGGGCGGCTCGGTCATCTGGGAGAACCCGGCCTGGACCGGCCCGGCACAGCAGGGAGACGAGAACTGATGCTGCACAACCCCGACGAGGTGGTCACCCGGGCGCTGGTCCGGCAGGTGAACGTACCCGGACTGGACCGGCCCGCCGCGCTGATCACCCTGGACAACGGCCTGGACCACCGCAAACCCAACACCCTCGGGCCGGCCGGGCTGGCCGGTCTGGATGCGGCGATCACCGAGGCACTGGCCGGCGAGCCGGCCTTCGTGGCGGTCACCGGCAAGCCGTACGTCTTCTGCGTCGGCGCCGACCTCACCGCGATGCCGCAGCTCGTCGACCGTGAGCAGGCGCTGGAGATCGGCCGGACGGGCCACCGGATCTTCGCCCGGCTGCGCGACAGCGCGGTGCCGACCTTCGCCTTCGTCAACGGTGCCGCGATGGGTGGCGGGCTGGAACTCGCCCTGCACTGCCACTACCGGACGCTGTCCGGCGGAGCGGGTCCGCTGGCCCTGCCGGAGGTGTCCCTCGGTCTGGTGCCGGGCTGGGGAGGCACCCAGTTGCTGCCGAACCTGATCGGCATCCCGGCCGCCGCACAGGTGATCATCCAGAACCCGTTGACCCAGAACAAGATGCTCAAGCCGAAGCAGGCCGCGGAGATGGGCATCGCCGACATCCTGCTCGAACCGGCCGACTTCCTGGAGCGGTCCCTGCAGTGGGCGGCCGGTGTGGTCACCGGCGAGGTCACCGTCGACCGCCCGGAGGTCGACCGGGACATGTGGGACGGGGTGCTCTACTTCGCCCGCCAGCTGCTCGACCAGCGGCTACACGGTGCGGTACCGGCCGCTTACCGGGCCCTCGACCTGCTCGCGCTGGCCAAGGAGACCCCCTTCGCCGACGGCACGGCCGCCGAGGACGAGGCCCTCGCCGACCTGATCCTGTCCGAGGAGCTGCGCAGCGGGCTGTACGCGTTCGACCTGGTCCAGCGACGCGCCAAGCGGCCGGCCGGCGCTCCCTCGGCGGACCTGGCCCGGCCGGTCACCAAGGTCGGCGTCGTCGGGGCCGGGTTGATGGCCTCCCAGTTGGCGCTGCTGTTCGCCCGCCGACTGCAGGTGCCGGTGGTGCTCACCGACCTGGACCAGGCCCGGGTGGACGCCGGGCTGGGCTACGTGCACTCCGAGATCGAGAAGCAGGTCGGCAAGGGCCGGATGGACACCGGAACGGCGGCGAAGCTGCTGGCGCTGGTGAGCGGGTCGGTCGACAAGAGCGCCTTCGCCGACGCCGATTTCGTCATCGAGGCCGTCTTCGAGGACCTCAAGGTCAAGAAGCAGGTGTGGGCCGAGGTCGAGTCGATCGTCGGCCCCGAAACGATCCTGGCCACCAACACCTCGTCGCTGTCCGTCTCCGAGATGGCCGCCGACCTGGCCCACCCCGAACGGGTGGTCGGCTTCCACTTCTTCAACCCGGTCGCAGTCCTGCCCCTGCTGGAGATCGTCCGCGGGGAGCGGACCGACGACGCGGCCCTGGCCACCGCGTTCGCCATCGGCAAGCAGCTGCGCAAGTCCTGCGTGCTGGTGTCGGACGCCCCGGCCTTCGTGGTCAACCGGCTGCTGACCCGGTTCCTCGGCGAGATCTTCGCCGCGGTGGACGCCGGCACCCCGCCGGAGGTCGCCGACGCCGCGCTGGACCCGCTCGGCCTGCCGATGCGGCCGCTGGCCCTGCTGCAACTGGTCGGCCCGCCGGTGGCCCACCATGTCGGCGGTACGTTGCACGCCGCGTACCCCGACCGGTTCACGGTCAGCGACAACCTGCGGCGGATCGCCGAGTCCGGGCTGCCGTTGATGGTGGACGACGAGATAAACCCCGAGATCGGCAAGCTGCTGGAGGTCGGGTCGCAGCCATTGACCGCCGAGCAGGTCCGGCAACGGGCCCTCGACGCGTTGGCGCAGGAGGCCCGGCTGATGCTCGACGAGGGTGTGGTCGCCGAACCACAGGACATCGACCTGTGCATGATCCTCGGCGCGGGGTGGCCGTTCCACCTCGGCGGGATCACCCCGTACCTGGACCGGACCGGCACCGCGCAGCGGGTGACCGGCCGGCGGTTCCTACCCGCCGGGGTGGCCAGCAGCCCAGCCGATTGACCGGACGAAACGGAACGGGATGTCGAAGCCGCCACCTCGGCCTCGACATCCCGTTTGCCGTCTGAGCTGGCCTACCTGCAGGACAAATTCCAGACCTACCGGTAGGACAAGTTCGTCTGACCCTCGATCACCCGGCCGGCGATGTACAGATCGCCATTCGAGTCGAGAACCGCAATGATCTTCTTTTGACTCCCGTGATGGGTCGTGAAATAGATCTTGTCCGCTTCCTGCGAGGTCGAGTGGTTCGTGTTGACCGAAAGCTCGATGCTGACCGGCGAACTGATCAGGACGTCCTTCTTGGGCGAGCTCTCGTAGACCTGGTTCTGCCGGAGCCGGATGCGTCCGTGAGTGTCACCCTCGTCCCAATCCGTTGCGAGTCCAAGATCGACGTCGGGCATCGGATCTCCTTTCGTTTGCCCGGAATCCCTCCGGTAGGTTGACTCCCCTGGACGACCGAATCGGAGTCGACGCACTTCAGTCATCGACGCGACCTATTTATCCCACCCGATCCGGCGCCAATTCAATGGTAGGACAACCCCAACCACCTTGGCTAGACACAAAATTTGTCAGCAAAGCCGACCAACACCTTCACCCCGATGCAATTTCCACGACGCCCGACCCCACCAACCGACCACTTCGCCCCAAATGACTGGCCAGCACCGCAACACCTGTTGATTCGAGAAGATGATTCACATAACCGGTTCCGGCAAAATCATATTTGTCGAACCCAAAGTCAAACCGATGGAGTCAAGTGAACATTGCTGACACCGGGCCCCGGCAAGCGGGCCGCAGGGTCAGGGCGCGGTGGCAGGTCAGTTCCGACGTACCGGCGAGGCAGCCACCGGCAGTGGCGTGTCAGCAGCCGGCAACATCAAGGTGACTTCAAGCCCGCCCCCGGGCTGGGCCACCGCGGACACCGTGCCGCCGTGCGCGTCGGCCACTGCCCGCACGATCGACAGGCCCAGGCCGGATCCGCGCGCTCCGGTCCGTTCCCGGCCGCCCCGGCGGAACGGCTCGAACAGGCCCGGCACGTCGGCCTGGTCCACCTCGAAGCCGGTGTTGCCGACCAGCAGGTAGACGTGCGAGCCGTGGCTGCCGGTACGCACCCACAGCCGGCCGTGCAGGTGGTTGTAGCGCACCGCGTTCTCGATCAGGTTGCCGGCCAACCGGTCCAGCAGGCTCGGGTCACCCACCACCACTGCCGGATCCAGGGCGGTACGCACGTCCAGCTTCAACCGGCGGGTCTCAGCCTGGACGGCCGACAACGCCGCGCAGACCCCCTCGGCCAGGTCCCGGGGCACCTTACGGACCAGCCGCCGGCCGGACTGCGCCTCGCTGCTGGCCAGCACCAGCAACGCGTCGAACAACCCGTTGGCCCGCTCCGATGCGTCCCGGACCACCGTCGCCATCCGCTTGTACTCGGCCACGTCGGCGGTGTCGTCGGCCATCGTCACGTCGATCTCGGTGCGCATCACCGCCAGTGGGGTACGCAGCTCGTGGGAGGCGTTGGCGACGAACCGCTTCTGGGCCTCGAACGACGCGCTGAGCCGGTCCAGCATGTCGTCGAATGTCGCGGCGAGCTCGGCCACCTCGTCACCGGTGCCGGAGTAGCCGATCCGCTGGTCCAGGGTCTGTTCGCCGAGCCGCCGGGCGGTCGACGTCACCTGCTGCAGTGGGCGCAGCGCCCGACCGACGACGGCGTACGCACCGACCACCCCGACCACGCTGATCGCCAACAGCGCGACCAGCGCCTTGGCCAGCAGCTCACGGGACGCCCGCTCGACGATCCCGTCCTGCCAGGCGGCCGCGTCCAGCTCGCGACCGTCGGCGAGCACCACGGTGGTCCCGGGCACGAGCTGGTCCGCCGGGCGCAGCGCGTCGGTGACCAGCAGCCAGGCGAGCAGTACGAAGACGGCCAACGAGCCGACCAACAGGACGGCGTTGAACAGGGTGAGCCGCAGCCGCAGGGTCGGCCGGGGGGTGCGCAGCGTCGGCCAGCGTCGACCCGGCGAACCCGCCGTCGACGCCGCCGGGGCGGCGGATCCGGGCAGCCGGTTCACTGGTACGCCTCGTCGGGCAGCTCCGGTCCGGCGACCCGGTACCCGGCACCGACCACGGTCTCGATCAGCGGAGGTTCCCCGAGCTTGCGGCGCAGCGTCATCACCGTCACCCGTACGGTGGTGGTGAACGGATCAGTGTTGGCGTCCCAGACCCGCTCCAGCAGCTCCTCGCTGGATACCACCGCGCCGCGCGCCTTGACCAGCTCCTCCAACACGCCGAACTCCTTGCGGGTGAGGTCGACCGGCTGGCCGTCCCGGGTGGCCACCCGGCGGGCGGGGTCGACGGTCAGGTCGGCGATGGTCAGCACCGGCGGGGCCGCCGGGGTGGCCCGCCGGCCGAGGGCCTGCACCCGGGCGACGAGCTCGGTGAACGCGAACGGCTTCGGCAGGTAGTCGTCGGCGCCCAACTGCAGACCTTCGACGCGGTCGGCGACGGTGCCGCTGGCGGTCAGCATCAGCACCCGGGTGAGAGCGCCGGAGCTGACCAGGTCCGCGCAGATCTGGTCACCGTGCACGCCGGGCAGGTCGCGGTCGAGCACCACCACGTCGTAGCGGGTCACGAAGGCCATCTCGTGTCCGGCGGAGCCGTCGTACGCCACGTCGACCGCCATGCCCTGCCGACGCAGCCCACGGACGATCGCGTCGGCGAGGTTACGTTCGTCCTCGACCACCAGTACCCGCACGACCGCCTCCTGTCAACGTCGGTTCCCACCCTGCGTGCCACGGTGTTAAGCCTGCGTGAAACCGCAGGGGTGACGCCGAAACTAGTCGGGCAACCGCCAGATGCCGAGTCCGCCACTGACATGTCGGCACACCAGCGCCTCGGCGCTCGCCTGGCAACTGTCCCTCGCGTCGGCCAACCGAAGCACCACCCGTGGGCGCGGTGCGCCCGGGGTGATCCGGGCCACCCACACCGCCGACTGGAAGGGATCGTGCCGCAGGCCGAGCCAGCCGTCGCCGGTGACGGCGAACGGCACCCAGTACGGGTCGGATGTCACCGGCTCGCCAGTGGCCGGATCGACCACCAGCCGCAGCGTCGACGGCAGTCCGGCCTGTCGGCCCGGGGCGATCAGCAGGTAGCGGCCGAACGCGGAGTCCAGGTCCCAGTCGTCGTTGACCCACCGGGTCACAGCGTCGGTCGGTTCCAGCCCACGTACCCCGCCACCCGGATGAGTGACGCACAGCAGCGACGCGCAGGAGGTGATGCCGCTGGGCGGTGCTGCCGGCACCGACCATCGCAGAGTCAATCCGTCCAGGTCGAAGGCCGACAGGGTGTCGTCGGTCGCCCTCACCAGCACGTCGGCCACCGCCCAGCTGCGCCACGGCTCCACCGGTTGCTCCGTCTCAATCCTCCCGGCGGTATGCACCTGCCCGGTCCGCGCGTCGCGGACCCGGACCCGGTCGCCGGACTCGAGTTCGATCACCTCGGCGAGCCGGTCGCCGTCGAATCGGTAGACGAACTCACCCTGCGCCGATGTCGTCGCGGCCCAGCGGGTACGCCCGGAACCGGTCTCGACGACCTGCACTGTCGCCCCGGCCCGGACCGCTTCCTGGGATTCCGGGTCGACCACACTCAGCAGGCTCCACAGGGCCACCTCGCCGTCCGAGGTGGCACCCACCAGTTGGCCGTCGGCCAGCCAGCGCACCGACCCGTCGGCGGTGTCGACGGCGACGGTGCGCAGCACTCCGGCCAGGTCGACGGAGCCGACCAGCAGCAGGTCGCCGACGGGCTGCATGCCGATCACCTCGCGGCGAAGCAGCCCGTCACCGTGCTCCGGTACCGGGACCTGCCAGCGAAGGTCGCCGCCGGGCACCTCGTAGGCGGCGATCGACTGACCGCCGGTGCTGCTGTCGGCCGGGTCCCCGCCGAGCGCACCGTCGAAGACGAACAGCAGGTCGCCGTCGAGCACCAGCTGGGCTTCGAAACCGACCTCGAGGTAGGCCGGGTCCGGCAGCGCGGGAAACGGCCCGGCACCGGCGACCGTGGCCAGTACGGCGATGGTCAGGATTGCGGCGGAGCGCCAGCGGCGCGCCGCCGGCGCCCCCGTGACGGTGGTGGCCCCGCCCGCCCAGCGGTCCGCCGTCGTTGGCTGGGACCGGCCGGCACGGCCGACCTCGCCGAGATCGATCAGTGGTCCGTCGCCAAGGTTGTTCTCGCCCTTGTCCATCCGTACCCTCGCGGCCTTCGGTAACCACCCGGTGCCACCCTGCGCGCACCTGGGCCGAGCCTACGTGCACAGGTTCAGGGTGCCGGCGGTGCGGTGCTCTGGCGCACCGTCAGGGTCGTCGCCAGCTCCAGCCCGATCTGCCTGGTCTTTTCGCCACGGGCCAGCGCGAGAGCCAACTCGGTGGCGGTGGTGGCCATCTCGACCAGTGGTTGGTGGATGGTGGTCAGCGGAGGATCCACCAGCTCAGCCAACGGCAGATCGTCGAAGCCCACCACGCTGAGATCCGACGGAATGCGCAGCCCGGCCTTTCGCGCGGCCTGGTACACACCGAGTGCCTGGAGGTCGTTGCAGGCGAAGACGGCCGTGGGGCGGTCGGGACGCCCCAGCAGCTCCCGCGCGGCGGTCTCGCCGTCCTCCCGGTTCAGCCCGGCATGGACGATCAGGTCCGGCTGCGCGGGCAGACCGGCGGCGTCGATGGCGGAGCGATAGCCGTCCAGCCGGGCACGACAGCACAGAACCCGTTCCGGGCCGGCGATCATCGCGATCCGGCGGTGCCCCTGTTCGATGAGGTGGCGGGTGGCGGAGCGGCCGCCCGCCCAGTTCGTCGCTCCGACGAACGGTACGTCGTCGGGCAGCGCGGTGGTGGGGTCGAACACCACGAACGGAATCCCCCGGGCCCGTAGCTGGCTGCGCTGCTCCTCGTCCAGTTGGGCCACGCTGACCAGGCAGTCCGGGCGGCGGGCGAGAGTGCCGTCGATCCAGTATCGAATCGCGTTGCGCTCCGGGCCGAACTCGGTCAGGACGACACCGACGCGCTGTTGCCGGGCCGCCCGTTCGACGCCGCGGATGATCTGCAGCCCCCACATGTCCTCGATCTGGTCGAAGACGAGTTCCATCGTGTTGCTCCGGGTGACCGGCGACGGCCGGCGGTATCCGTACTGGCTGATCAATGCCTCGACCCGGGCCCGGGTGTCCGCCGCGACGCCGGACCGACCATTGATGACCTTGGAGACGGTCGGGATCGACACCCCGGCCGACTCGGCGATCGCGGCGATCGTCACCGGTCGCGACGGGTCGCCGAGCAGTTGGCCCAGTTCGGTGACCGGTTCGCCCGACTCGACGTCTGCCAACCTGGCCCCTCTCCTGCCAACCGGGCGGTCACCGCCCGAGCCGCGTCACCCGAGCCGCGCCACCCGAGCCATCTCACCCGAGCCGCCTCACCCGAGCCACGCCGCCGCCAGCGCGGCCGGGTCTCCGCTCAGCGTAAGGATAGCCTCGGCGCCATCGGGCATCGACCCGCGTCGTAGCCGCAGGACGCCACGATCCGCCCCTGGCCGCTCGCGGATGGCAGCCCCGCTCGAAGCCAATGACATCGACGACCGTTGACGCCGATCAGTAGAAACTGTAACGTTCGCCAAGGAAACTTTCGAGTTCCAATGACCGATAGTTTCCGGCGGGAGCTCACACTTGTCGCGGAGGCAGGGCAACCTCCGTACACCGCCCCCATCCGCCTGCGCACCGTCCGACAGGCCGCCGCCGGCCGCCTGCGCACCGTCCGACAGGCACCCCGCCATGGGTTGGGCCGTCGACACCGCCCTACGCCCTGGCTCCTCCCAGCGAGATACATCGACAGCGATACGGAGTTTCCTGATGAGTTCGCACAGCGTCCGGAAGATCCCCTGGCGGGCCAGCGTCGTCGCAGGTGGAATGGCCGCACTACTGCTGGCCGGGGTGGTGGTGACCACCAGCGCGCAGGCTGCGGCCGGATGCCGGGTGGCCTACGCCGTCTCGGCCCAGTGGCCAGGTGGCTTCACCGCCAACGTGAACGTCACCAACCTCGGTGACCCGATCAACGGCTGGGATCTGGCCTGGACGTTCCCGTCCGGCCAGCGGGTGACCCATCCCTGGAACGCGACGGTCACCTCGTCGGGCAGCCAGGTCATCGCGACCAATATGAGCTACAACGCGACCATCGCCACCAACGCGACGGTTTCGTTCGGCTTCAACGGAGCCTGGTCGACCAGCAACACCCCGCCCACCGCATTCTCACTCAACGGCGTCGCCTGCACAGGGAACCTCGGCCCCACCGCGACACCGACCCCCAGCATCTCCCCGTCGGTCTCGCCGTCGCCGTCGGTCTCGCCGTCGGTCTCGCCGACGCCGCAGCCGGGCGACCCGATGGCGATGGTGGCCGCGATGCAGCCCGGTTGGAACCTGGGCAACACGTTCGATGCCATCCCCGACGAGACCTCGTGGGGAAATCCACGAACGACCCGGGCGATGCTGCACCACCTACGCACCCAGGGGTACAACAGCATCCGGATCCCGATCACCTGGAGCAACCACCACGGATCCGCGCCTGACTACACCATCGACCCCGCCTGGCTGAACCGCATCCACGAGGTGGTGGACTGGTCACTGGCGGAGGGCTTCTACGTGATGATCAACCTGCATCACGACTCCTGGCAGTGGATCAACACCTACCCGACTGACCGCGCCGGAGTCATGGACCGGTACCGCGCCCTCTGGACCCAGGTCGCCACCTCCTTCCGGGGCCACTCGCGCAAGCTCGTGTTCGAGAGCATCAACGAGCCGCAGTTCGCCGGCACGTCCGGCGACACCGAGGGCGACCAACTACTGCACGAGCTCAACGTCGAGTTCGTCCGCCTCGTACGGCAGACCGACGGAAACAACGCCACCCGGCTGCTGGTGCTGCCCACCTTGCACACCAGCGGCGAGCAGGCCCGGATGGACGCGCTCCTCGGCACGTTCGACGAACTGGACGACCCCAACCTGGCCGCGACCATCCACTTTTACGGCTGGTGGCCGTTCAGCGTCAACATCGCCGGCGGCACCCGGTACGACAGCAACGTCGAGCAGGACCTCCTCAACACCTTCGATCGGGCGTACGACACCTTCATCTCCCGCGACATCCCGGTGGTCATCGGCGAGTGGGCCCTGCTCAGCTACGACTACACCCGGCCCGGCATCATCGAGCGGGGCGAACTGCTGAAGTTCTTCGAGGCCGTCGGATACCACGCTCGGATCAGGAACCTCACCACCATGTTGTGGGACGCGGGTTCCTTCCTGCACCGCCCCGAGCTGCGGTGGCGGGACCAGGGCATCTACCAGCTGATGATGGCGAACCTGACGACCCGGTCCGCCACGGCCTCCGCGGACCAGATCTACGTGGACCGCGCCGGTGCCGTCACCAGCAGGACGCTCACCCTCAACCGCAACGGCCTCTCGTTCCGCAGCCTGTGGCAGGGCGACACCCGACTGGTCGACGGCACCGACTACACGGTCTCCGGGGACACTCTCACCCTGACCCGGTCGGCGATGAACCGGCTGGTCGGCGACCGCACCCAGGGGGTCAACGCCACCATCGAGGCTCGGTTCTCCGCCGGCGTGCCGTGGCAGATCAGCATCATCAGCTACGACCCACCGACCCAGGCAGCGGCCACCGGCACGACCAACTCGTTCGCGATTCCCACCGAGTTCCACGGTGACCAACTCGCCACGATGGAGGCCGAGTATGCCGACGGCAGTCCCGCCGGGCCGGCCAACTGGACCCCGTACAAGGAGTTCTGGACCCACTTCCAACCCGACTACGACGCGAACACGATCATCCTGAAGCCCGAGTTCTTCGCCGAGGTGACCGACGGCCCGGTCACCCTCACCTTCCACTTCTGGAGTGGCACCCAGGTCACCTACCACCTCACCAAGGACGGCAGCTCGGTTACCGGGCAGGCCGGCTGACCTGATCCGTAGTTCGACGGGGCCGCGACGGATCGTCGCGGCCCCGTCGATGCATGTCGCCTGCCGTTGTCTGCCCGTTGCCGGCGTCAATGGCCCGGCGCCCACGGCTGACCGGTCATTGCGGGCACACTGTCCGCAACGTTTCCGGTAACTCGAGCCGTTCTCTCGAAGTGCGACGGGGTCGCGCGACGAATGCCGCCGGCAGCGTGCCCATGAGAAGGCAGAGCCGCGCGGCACCTCGGCTGCCTCCGCCGACACCCTCAACAGCCACTTGTATCGACTGTGGCTGGAGAGGAAGGTCCAGCTCAGGAGGGCAGCACAGCCAGGCCACCGATCCGATCGAGGAGGCCCAGGGAGCGCACCATGGGCCGACAGTCCGGGCAACGCGGCCAACAACCACGAGCAGTCATGGCCGGAATCTACCGCTTGCCAACTCCGGAAGTTTCTGAAAATCTAGATACATCGATTGGCGTGTTAACGCTAACACTCAGCCAGCTTTGGAGGACATGTTCGAAACAGTGCAGATATGACCGATTCACCGGCATGGTGCTTCAGCACCGAGGCACCCGAACACCCACACCGGCTCCCCCAACTTGCTCAGGTGCCCGACGCCGTCGGCAGTCGGCACTCTCCGCGCCACCTGTGTGGTTGGCCGTCCGCTTAGCGTCACCAACCGTCCCCCGCCGGCCACGGACACGCATCGCCGCTGGCCAGCTCTCACCTGAAGAGTGACACATTGTCCTACTTCGCTGTCGGAGGATCAGCATGATCTCCCAGACCCGTCCTGCCCGGCGTCGGTTCCGAACGCTCTGGGCATCCACCATCGCCGCGCTTGTCGTGGTCCTGACCGTGTCGTTGATGCCGAATCTCGCCAGCGCGGCCGAAAGCACCCTGGGGGCGGCCGCTGCTCAGTCCGGCCGCTACTTCGGCACCGCCGTCGCCGCCAACAAACTCGGCGACTCGACCTACGTGAACATCCTCAA